>ERZ773075.10-NODE-10-length-216705-cov-7.93979_pt1 | contig 216705 bp, 193 predicted proteins | sample MGYA00580614_ERZ773075 | MGnify/ENA primary metagenome ERZ773075 (study PRJEB29015, sample SAMEA2738021) | human oral metagenome | biome: human oral; feature: human-associated habitat; material: dental | place: China | collected 2043 ...
CGCCCCGCCTTTGCCGAAACGATGGCTTGGCCGCAGCTTCAGGCCGCGTCCGTTCTCAGCATCATTTCCGTGATGCCGCGCCCTGCGCGCACCATGGGAAAGACGTTTTCCGTGGGGTCGGTGCGGATGTCGAGAAAGACGGTGCGGTCGCGCAGCTTGCGCGCTTCGCGCAAGGCAGGCTCCACGTCTTGCGGGCGCTCGATGAGCATGCCCACGTGGCCGTAGGCTTGGGCCAGCTTCACGAAATCGGGCAGCGCGTCCATGTAGGTGTGGCTGTAGCGGCTGCTGTATTCAATTTGCTGCCACTGGCGCACCATGCCCAGGTAGCGGTTGTTCAGGGCAATGATTTTCACGTGCGCGTCGTAGTGCTTGCAGGTGGCCAGCTCCTGGATGTTCATCTGGATGGAGCCTTCGCCGGTGATGCAAAACACTTCGCTGTCGGGCCGGGCGATCTTGATGCCCACGGCAAAGGGCAGGCCCACGCCCATCGTGCCCGCGCCGCCGGAGTTGATCCAGCGCCGGGGCTCGTCGAATTTGTAGAACTGCGCCGCCCACATCTGGTGCTGGCCCACGTCGCTGGTGATGTAGGCGTCGGCGCCGCGCGTCATGTTCCACAGCGTCTCGACCACGTGCTGGGGCTTGATGACTTCGGTATTGGCGCGGTCGTATTGCAGGCAGTCGCGGCTGCGCCACTGCTCGATTTGCTTCCACCAGGCGTCCAGCGCGGCCGCGTCGGGCCGGGCCGGGTTTTCGCGCAGCATGGCAATCAGCTCCGAGAGCACTTCCCTGGCGTCGCCCACGATGGGCACGTCGGTCTTGACGCGCTTGGCAATGCTGGAAGGGTCCACGTCAATGTGGATGATCTTGCGCTCTTGCTGCGCGAAGTGTTTGACGTTGCCGATCACGCGGTCGTCAAAGCGCGCGCCCACGGCCAGCAGCACATCGCAATGCTGCATGGCGTGGTTGGCCTCCAGCGTGCCGTGCATGCCCACCATGCCCACAAAGCGCCGGTCGGTGCTGGGGAACGCGCCCAGCCCCATCAGCGTGGCGGTCACGGGCACATTGAGCAAGTCTTCCAGCTCGCGCAGCTGCTGGCAGGCATTGCCCAGCAGCACGCCGCCGCCCACGTAAATCAGCGCCCGCCTGGCCGACAACAGCAGTTGCAGCGCCTTGCGGATTTGCCCCGCGTGGCCCTTGCGCACGGGGTTGTAGGAGCGCATCTGGATCGTTTCAGGGTAGCCCGTCCAGAGCGTTTTGTTGAAGGAAACGTCTTTCGGAATGTCCACCAGCACCGGGCCGGGGCGGCCTGTGCGGGCGATGTGGAAGGCTTTTTTCATCACCTCGGCCATCTGCCGCACATCCTTGACCAGAAAGTTGTGCTTGACCACGGGCCGCGTCACGCCCACGGCGTCGCACTCCTGGAAGGCGTCTTGCCCAATGAGCGGCAGCGGCACCTGCCCGCTGATGACCACCAGCGGAATCGAATCCATGTAAGCCGTGGCGATGCCCGTGATGGCATTGGTCAGGCCGGGGCCGGACGTCACCAGCGCCACGCCCACCTCGCCCGTGGCGCGCGCGTAGCCGTCAGCCGCGTGCACGGCGGCCTGCTCATGGCGCGTGAGGATGTGCTGGATGCTGTCTTGCTGGAACAGCGCGTCATAAATGTGCAAAACCGCGCCGCCCGGGTAGCCAAAAATCTGCCTGACGCCTTCGGCCTGCAAGGCCTTGATGAGAATTTCCGAACCGCGCAGCTCTTGCGGCGCGCGCTCGGACGTGTCAGACGTGCGTGAGTCCATCGTGATCAACCTTTCGGAAATTTCAGTCGAGAAAAACCTTGGGTGCCCCTTGCCAGCCCTTGTGGGGCCGCGTCAGGACTTGAGGCCAGCGGCCATGGGCGGGCATGAGTGGCGCCGCCGGGCCGTGACCCGTTTGCCTTGTGTATGTGCAGCCGCGCATTATGGCACCGCCTCCTGCGGCCAGGCCGGGCGGCGGGGCCTGGCCTGGCCGGTTCATCGCCACAATCGCCGTCTTTGCCCAGCCTCTCGCTTTCGCCTGCCCGCCCATGCCGCCCCTTGCGCCTTCCGTTGATTCAGCTTTTTCTGGCAGCCAGCCCGCCGCGCCGCGCCAGGCATGGTGGCAAATGGCAGCGCTGGCGTGCCTGCTCTGGGCATGGATGTCCACCGTGGCCAATGGCAATCTGGACAGCCAGTTCGACATGCTGGAGAACTACGCCTGGTCGCAATCTTTCCGCTGGGGCACGCACAAGCACCCGCCGCTATTTGCCTGGGTGGTGGGCGCGTGGTTCGCGGTGTTCCCTCAAACGGACTGGGCCTACCGCCTGCTTTCGTACGCCAATGTCTGGGTGGCGCTGGCCGGAGTGGCGGCGCTGGGCCGCCGCCTGGGGCTGGGAACGCTGGCGCAATGGGGGGCGCTGCTGCTGCTATGGAGCTTTCCCTACACCACGCTGGCGGGCAAGTTCAACGCCAACAGCCAGCTTCTGCCGTTGTGGCCGTGGACGGCGGCGCTGCTGCTGGCCAGCTGGCGCGCCAGCGGCTGGCGCGGCGGCTGCGCCAGCGTCTTGCTGGGCCTGCTGGCAGCCGCCTGCATGCTGGGCAAGTACTACAGCGGCGTCTTCCTGGCGGGCCTGCTGGCGCCTGTTTTTTTGCACCCGCAGGGGCGGCGCTGGCTGCTCACGCCCCGGCCCTGGCTGGCGCTGGCCGTGTTCGCGCTGGCGCTGTGGCCGCATCTGGACTGGGTGGCGCAACACGGCTGGGCCACGCTGGCCTACGCGGCCGACCAGAACGGCGGCCAGACGGTATGGCGTCATGTGCTGCGCTTCGCGCTCTCGCCCCTGCTGTACTGGCTGCCCGCCTGGCTTGCGCTGTGCCTGGCGCACGCCGCAGCCGGGCGGCGCGAGGCCGGCGGCTGGCGGCGCGCGGCAGTCCGCGCGGCCTGGCAAAGCTGGCGCCCGCAAGGCTGGGGCGACACGCTGTTCTGGCTGGCTTTCGCCCCCTGGGCGCTCACATTGGGCTTTGGCGTGGCGGGCGTGGCGGAGCTGTCCATCCCCTGGGCCATTCCCATCGGCTATGCCTTTTCGCTGCTATGGCTGCGCAATTTGCGCGCGCTGGACGCGGCGGCGCTGAACACGGCGCTGGCGCGCCTGCAACGCGCCTGGTGGCCCGCGCTGGCCGTGGCGCTGGCGCTGGCGCTGGGCGTGGCCGCCTTCAGGGCGCTCACGGGGCAGGCCGACTACTACCGCCCCTCGCGAGAAGCGGCGCAAGCCATCGTGCAGGACTGGCAGGCCCGCCATCCTGGCCAGACCTTGCACTGGGCAGGCGGCGAATGGGCGGAAAACGCCATGCTCGCCTTTTACGCACAGCCCCATCTGCACACCGTGCCCGGCCTGCCTGACAGCCTGCCCGCGCGCCTGACCTGGCCTGGCCCCTGGCAAAGCCTCGATGGCCTGCTGCTTTGCCCGCTGGGGCCGCTTTCACAGGCTCCGCAGCCTGCCGCCGTGCCAGCCACCCAATGCGTGGCGCAAGCGCAAGCCTGGCTGGCCGCGCGCGGCCAGCCCGCCGCGCCGCGCGTGCTGACCGCGCAGCGCCACGGCTGGGCCTTTCCCCGCGCCATGCCATTCGCCTACGCGGTGTTTGACGTGCCTGCGGCAACGCCCGCCCCCTGAAAGACAAGCCAGGCTGCACTCACAAGATGAGCAAATCAGAGAGGTCATGAACACCCGCCTGCGCAGTCTCTGCTGAACCTTTTAACGATGGTTTTTGATAGCAAGCCCCTTCTCCGCCCCCTGCCATGACCGAGCCTGACCGCAACGCCGAGCCGCCACAACGATTGGAACAACTGGATCGCCTGCGCGAGCTGGCGCGCAGGCGCGAAAGCGCACGCGAAGCAGGCAATGCGCCCCCGCCCGCCGCCCGCCCCGGCTGGCGCTTTTTGCGGCATCCGGCGCACTGCATCGCCCTGGGCTTTGGCTCCGGGCTTGCGCCCGTGGCAGCGGGCACGGCAGGCACGCTGTGGGCCTGGGGCGTTTGGGCCTGGCTGATCGCGCCCTGGCTGCCAGCGCCCGCGCAAGGGGCGCTAGCAGCAGCGGCGCTGCCGCTGGGATGGTGGGCCTGCGCGGTGACGGCGCGCAAGCTGGGCCAGCCTGATCCGCGCGCCATCGTGTGGGATGAAGTGGCCGCTTTCTGGCTGGTGCTCTGGCTCATTCCTGCGGCCTGGGGCTGGGCCTCCCAAGCCGTGGCCTTCGCGCTGTTCCGCTTGTTTGACGCTGCCAAGCCCGGCCCCGTGCGCTGGGCCGATCAGCTCTTTCATGACCGGGGCGGCTGGCTGGGCGCGCTGGGCATCATGCTGGATGACCTGGTGGCCGCTGCCTGCACCTTGCTGGCTGTGGCGCTGGCCGCGCGCGCAGGCTGGCTGCCGCTGCACGTGTGAGGCTGCGCGTGCAGCTTGGGGCTTTTGCCTTCATTTCGCTCCTCTATTCATAGCATGATGTCCTAGTAGATATTGCGCGGCCGGTTATTTAAGGCCCTTTGATTAGCTCCTTTTTTTGATGCCATTGCGGCCTCTGCGCGGATGCTCCGCCCAATGGCGGCGCTGCGCCCGAGCTTTACCTGCGCTTGACGGGAAGCCGCGAGAATCCGCGCCTTTCCGGGCTTTGCCCAGGCGGCCTTCTGCGGCGGCCTTTCTCTTTTTTCCCGCCATGAAAAACATCCGCATCGCCCTCTGGGCCGTTTTGCTGGGCCTGACGGGCCTGTGGCTGCTGGCCGATACGCTGTGGCCGCAGCCGTTTCACTACTTCACCTTCCGCTCGGTGGCCGTGCAGTGGACGGGGGTGCTGGCCATTGGGGCGATGAGCGTCATCCTCGTGCTGGCCGCGCGCCCGGCCTGGGCCGAGCGCTGGCTGGACGGGCTGGACAAGTCCTACCGCCTGCACAAGTGGCTGGGCATTGCGGCGCTGGCCGCTTCGGTGGTGCACTGGTGGCTGGCGCTGGGCACCAAGTGGATGGTGGGCTGGGGCTGGCTGGTGCGCCCCGAGCGCGGGCCGCGCCCGAAGGTGACCGATCCGGTTCAGCTTTGGTTCAACAGCCAGAAAGGGCTGGCCGATACGCTGGGCGAGTGGGCCTTTTACGGCGGCGCGGCGCTGATCGTGCTGGCGCTCATCAAGCGCTTTCCCTACCGCTGGTTTGCCAAAACGCACACGCTGCTGGCGGTGGCGTATCTGGCGCTGGTGTATCACTCGGTGATTCGCACGCGCTTTGCCTACTGGGCGCAGCCGGTGGGCTGGGTGGAGGCGGCGCTGATGCTGGCTGGCAGCGTGGCGGCGTTGATGGTGCTGGCCGGCCGCGTGGGCGCAAAGCGCCGGGTGCAGGCCACGGTGCAGGCCGCCGACTGGCTGGCGCCCATGCAGACGCTGCGCATGCGGCTGGCCGTGCCGCCAGGCTGGGCGGGGCACGCGCCGGGGCAGTTCGCCTTTGTTTCTTTCAGCCGCGCCGAAGGGGCGCACCCGTACACCATCGCCTCGGCGTGGGACGGGCAGCGGCGCGAAATCACCTTTCTCGTCAAGGCGCTGGGCGACTACACCAGCCGCCTGCACGAGTGGCTGCGCCCGGGGCAGCGCGCCACGCTGGAGGGGCCGTATGGCTGCTTCACGTTTGAATACGGCGCGAGCGCGCAAATCTGGGTGGGCGCGGGCATCGGCATCACCCCTTTCATGGCGCGCATGGAACATTTGGCGCGGCTGCGTGATGCGAGTGATGCTGCGGGCAGTGCAGGCGATGCAAAAGGCGCGCAAAACATCCGCCTGTTCTATTGCGTGCAGCAGCCCGATGCCGCTTTCACCGGCGAGCTTCAGGCCCTGGCCGCCCGCGCGGGCGTGACGCTGCACGTCATCGCCAGCCAAAGCGAAGGCCGCCTGACCGCCCAGCGCCTGCGCGAGCGAGCGCCCGAATGGGCCACGGCCAGCGTGTGGTTCTGCGGCCCCACGGCCTTCGGCCAGGCGCTGCAACGCGAGCTGACGGCCGCCGGCCTGCCTGCCGGGCGCTTTCATCAGGAGCTGTTTGAGATGCGCTGAAAAAACGGGCCGCTCCGTCCATCAGACAAGATCAAAAACAGGAGCAAATTCAGGGGGGTCTGAAATACCGTCTTGCGCAGCTTCCACTAGGACATCATGCTATGGATACAGGAGCTGAATAAACGGCCAGCCGTGCCTATCCCGCCACGCCGGCGCGGCGGGTACGAGAGCGGGCATTGCAGGTGCCAGACGCTGAACAGGCTCTCAAACCCCGCGCGCACGGTCTTCATGAAAGCGCCGCACGAACTCGCCGAAGGCCCCTGCGTCAAGCGCGGCGCGCATTTCGGCCATCAGATTCAGGTAGTAGTGCAGGTTGTGCACGGTGGCCAGCATGGGGCCGAGCATTTCGCCGCAGCGGTCCAGGTGGTGCAGGTAGGCGCGCGAAAAGCCTTCGCGTCCGCCTTCGGCCCAAGGCACGCCGCTGCTGCCCGCGCAGGCGTGGCAGGTGCAGGTTTCGTCGATGGGGCGCGGATCGGCCTTGTGGCGGGCGTTGCGGATTTTCAAGTCGCCAAAGCGGGTGAAATAGTGGCCGTTGCGCGCGTTGCGCGTGGGCATGACGCAGTCGAACATGTCCACGCCCTGCTGCACACCGAACACCAGGTCTTCGGGCGTGCCCACGCCCATGAGGTAGCGCGGCTTGTGCGCGGGCAGGCGGTGCGGGGTGTGGGCGGTGATGCGCTGCATGTCTTCCTTGGGTTCGCCCACGCTCACGCCGCCCACGGCGTAGCCGGGAAAGTCCATGGCCACCAGGGCCTCGAGCGACTCTTGCCGCAGGTGCTCGAACATGCCGCCTTGCACGATGCCAAAGAGCGCGTTGGGGTTTTGCAGCCGCGCAAATTCGGCCTGGCAGCGCCTGGCCCAGCGCAGGGAAAGCTCCATGCTGGCGCGCGCTTCGCGCTCGGTGGTGACGTGGCCTTTGGTTTCGTACGGCGTGCATTCGTCGAACTGCATGACGATGTCGCTGTTCAGCACGGTTTGAATCTGCATGCTGATTTCGGGCGTGAGAAACAGCCGGTCGCCATTGACGGGGCTGGCGAACTTCACGCCTTCTTCGCTGATCTTGCGCATCTCGCCCAGGCTCCAGACCTGAAAGCCGCCGCTGTCGGTGAGGATGGGCTTGTGCCAGTTCTCAAAGCCATGCAGGCCGCCAAAGCCTTGCAGCACGTCCAGCCCGGGCCGCATCCACAGGTGGAAGGTGTTGCCCAGGATGATTTGTGCGCCCATGTCGTGCAGGCTGCGCGGCATCACGCCTTTGACGGTGCCGTAGGTGCCCACGGGCATGAACACGGGGGTTTGCACCACGCCGTGGCGCAGCACAAGGCGTGCGCGGCGGGCGTGGCTGGCCGGGTCTTGCGCCAGCAGCTCGAATTGCAGCATGGCGGCTTTACGCGGCAGCGGGGGCGTCGGCCGGCGCGGCCAGGGGCTTGCGGGCGATGACGATGAAGCCCGGCAGGGCCTTGCCGCCTTCATTGCGCAGGCTTTCCAGGTGTTCGATCTTCACTTCGTCAAACCCCGCCTCGCGGCACTGGCGCTCCACGGCGCTGGCCTTGTGCGCGTAGCGGTTGCTGTCCGGGCGCAGCACGAGATCGGCTTCGTCCTCGCTGGCGGCTTCGCAGGTGAAGATGAAGTGCCCGCCCGCTTTGAGAATGCGGAAGGCGTTGGGGATGACGGGGGCCAGATCGCCCACGTAAACCAGCGCATCCAGGCAGGTGATGACTTCGTAGTGGTCGGCCGGCGTGTCGCGCAGCGCATCCAGAATGTTCACGTGGTGAAAGCGCGAATAAACGCCGTGGCGGGCGGCCTGTTCAATCATCTTCTCGGACAGGTCCACGCCAATCAGGTGGCCGTGCAGGCGGCCCAGGTACACGCCCAGCAGGCCCGTGCCGCAGCCCAGGTCCAGCACGTTGAAGCGCCGGTCGGGCCGCAGCGCCAGCAAGATTTGCGCCACGCGCTCGGGCGCGCGGTATTTCAGGCCGCCGACCAGGTGCCGGTCAAAGCGCTGCGCGTAGTCGTCAAACAAGCCTGTCACCGAAGCTTCGGGCTGCGTTGCCGGCGTCTGGCCGTGCGCCACGGCATGCCAGTAGCGCATCTGCTCATCATCGGGGTTGCGGATGATGAGCACATCAGCCAGGCGCTGGGCTTCGCTCTGGTCGCCCAGTTGCAAGGCGCAAGTCAGCAGGTTTCTCAGCGCGTTTTCGTTGCCGGGCTGAGCTTGCAGCACCCGGTTGTATTCGTCTTGCGCCTGCTTGTATTGCCGATCGCGGTACAGCATGCCAGCGTAATCCTGCCGAAGCGGGTGGTTTTGCGGGTCAAGCTGCAACGCCGTTCGTGCCCAGGTCAGGGCCTGCTGCCCGTCGCCAGCCACCTCAGCCACGTTGGCGGCGGAGTGCAGCACACGCGGCTCTTTCGGCGCCAGCGCCACGGCGTGGCGGGCGTGTTCCATGGCTTCGCTGAATTGCCCTTGGGCGGCCAGTTGCAGGGCCAGCTCGGTGACGGCCACGAACCAGCCCGGCTCCAGCGCCACGGCGCGGCGCGCGGCCTGCACGGCGCCCGCCAGATTGCCCGCCTGCTGCGCCAGGCGCACGCCCATCAAAGCCACCCGCACGTCCTTCGGATGCTGCGCCTGCGCCTCAGTGAGCGCCTGCGCAGCTGGCTGCAACAGCCCTTGCGCAATCCATTGGCCGATTTGCTGCAGGCGCTGGGTGAATGGGTCGTTTTGAATCTGGAGGCTCATGGCGCAACTCTGGAATGGGCAAAGCCGCGAATTATCCAGCGCCAGCCGGGGCGCTGCTAGCATTTCCGCTTCGCTTTTACCCCGCTCATGAAAGGCCCGCTCATGCCCATGCGCTTGTTGCGTTTTCCCGCCCTTGCGGCCCTGGCCAGCCTGGCTGCCAGCCTGCCTGCCGCAGCTGCCGCGCCTGAAAGCGCGGCTTCGCGCATCACCCGCGTCACGGTCTATCCGGGCGCGGCCGTTGTGGAGCGCGCCGCGCCCGTGGCCGCTGGCGCGCGCCGCGTGGTATTTGAATGCCTGCCAGCCAAGCTGGATGAACAAAGCCTGACGGCCAGCGCCAGCGCGGCCGTGCGCGTGGGTGAAATCAGCGTGCAAACCTTGCCGCGCGAGCAGGCAGCGGCCTGCGCCAGCCCGCTACAGGAACGCATTCGCGAGTTGCAGGACAAGATCGCCGCCGCTGACGCGGAAAAAGAAGCGCTGGACTTGAGCGCCGAATACCTCAAAGCCGTCATCAAAGCCGTGCAGGCCGCGCCAGACGGCGGCGAGCGCGCCACGGCCACCAACGCCAGCGCCATCACCGCCACGGCAGAAGCCCTGCGCAAAAGCGGGCAGGACAACGCCCTGCGCGCCCTGCAACTGGATCGCCGCAAGGAAGACTTGCAGCGCCAGCTCAAGCCCCTGCTGGCCGAAAGCCGCCGTCTGGGCGGCAGCCGCGTGACCACCGTCACCGTGACCCTGGCCGCCGAAAAAGCGGGCGAGGCGCGCCTGAGCTACCAGGTGCGCGGCCCCGGCTGGCAGCCGGGCTACCGCGCCGCGCTCGACCCCGCAGGCCCCGGCGTGAAGCTGGAACGCCTGGCCCTCGTGGCGCAAGACACCGGAGAAGACTGGCAAGACGTGGCCCTGACCCTTTCCACCGGCCAGCCCGGCCGCGCCACGCAGGCCGAACTGCCCCGCCCCTGGACGCTGGACATCAGCCAGCCCGAACTTGAGCGCGCCCGCAGCGCCAGCTTCAGCGACCGGTCCTACTCCATCGCAGCGGCCCCTGCCGTGATGTCCCAGGAAGCCAGCGCTGAAGAAGCCGACAGCGCCCCCGAAATGCCCCGCTTTGAAGTGGAAACCACGGATCGCGCCTACGCCACCGAATTCAGGGCGCCGCAACGCATCACCGTGCCCGCCAGCGGCGAGCGCGTCACCCTCACGCTGAGCAGCGTCACTGTGCCCGCGCGGCTCATCACCCGCGCCGCTCCGGCGGTGGAAGAAGCCGCCTACCTCATTGCCGAAATCACCCCGCCCGACGGCATATGGCCCGCCGGCCCCATGCAGCTCACGCGCGACGGCGCGCTGGTCGGCAGCGGACGGCTCGACTTTTCCCAGCCCGCGCCCATCGCCCTCTCATTCGGGCCTGACGAGCAAGTCAGCGTCAAGGCTGAAGCGGCGCAGGACAGGAGCGGCACCGCCGGTTTCATGGGCAGCAAGGGCGAGCGCAAAACCCGCCGCGCCTTCAGCGTGCAAAACCGCCGCAAAACACCCATTGAGCTGCAAGTGATTGATGCCGCGCCCGTTTCCAAAAACGAGCGCATCACCGTGCAATCGGCCTACACGCCCAAGCCCGCCGACACCGCCTTTCTCAAACAGCCCGGCCTCATCCTCTGGCAGCAAAGCCTGGCCGCTGGCGCCACGGCCAGCTTCAGCGCCGAACACACCATCCAATGGCCCAAAGACGCGCAAATCGACGAAAGGCAATGAACGGCCCGGGTCATGGCAATCGTCAGCTCCTTTATTCATAGCATGATGTCCTAGTGGAGATTGCGCAAAGCGGCATTTACTGCCCCTGTATCTGCTCCTGTTTTTGCTTCAGATCAAGCCTTCGAGCGGCTGCTTCGGGCTGGGCGGCGCTCATGCCGGGGCCGTCGTCTTCCATGGACGGGCGCAGGGCGCGGAGCCGCCCCTCACGCCTGCCGCGCCAGCAGCATGGCGTCGCCATAGCTGAAAAAGCGGTAGCGCTGCGCAATGGCGTGGCGGTACAGCGCCATCACGTGCGCGTGGCCTGCGAAGGCGCTCACCAGCATCATGAGCGTGCTGCGCGGCAGGTGGAAATTGGTCAGGAGCATGTCCGCCACCTGAAAGCGAAAGCCCGGCGTGATGAAGATGCGCGTGTCGCCCCGCGCCTGCCCCGTGGCCGCCCATGCCTCCAGGCTGCGCACGCTGGTGGTGCCTGCCGCCACCACGCGGCCGCCGCGCGCGCGGCAGGCGGCAATGGCCTCTTGCGTGGCGGCGGGCACGTCGTAGCGCTCGGCGTGCATTGGGTGCTCGCTCAGGCGCTCGGTTTTGACGGGCTGGAAGGTGCCTGCGCCCACGTGCAGGGTGACGAAGGCGCGTTGCACGCCGCGCGCGGCCAGCGCCTGCAAAACGGCTTCGTCAAAGTGCAGCGAAGCCGTGGGCGCGGCCACGGCGCCGGGGCGCGCGGCAAACACGGTTTGATAGCGCGCCTCGTCTTCCGCGCCATCGGCATGCGTGATGTAGGGCGGCAGCGGCACGTGTCCGTGCGCGGCCATCAGCGCGTAGGCGTCGCCCGAAAAGCGCAAGTGAAACAGCGCGCCGTCCGCCTGCGGCCAGCGCCCCAGCAGCTCGGCCTCGAAGCCGCCTTGCTCCGTGCCGCCAGCCATGCGCAGCCGCGTGCCCACGGGCGGCTTTTTGCTCGCGCGCATGTGCGCGGCCACCGTGCCGTCGGCCAGCACGCGCTCGACCAGCAGCTCCAGCTTGCCGCCGCTGGGCTTTTCGCCAAACAGGCGCGCCTTGACCACTTGCGTGTCGTTGAGCACCAGCAAGTCGCCCTCGCGCAGCAGGCCGGGCAAATCGGCAAAGCGCCGGTCAGCGGGCGCTGCGCCCGTGCCGTCCAGCAGGCGCGAAGCGCTGCGCGTGGCCGTCGGGTGCTGGGCGATCAGCTGCGGCGGCAGGTCAAAGTCGAAATCGCTGGTGGCGTAGGTGCGGGGGCTAGTCATGTCAGTCGGCGCTTGGCTGGCGGCTGTTGTCATTCACGAAAGGCGGGGTTTGGATGCCATGGCGTCCAAACCCCGAAGGGCAAAATTCTTCCATGCCCGCAGCACCCTCTTCACTCCCGCCGCCGGATGCCGCCGAAAAGAAAGCGGTCAAGGCCTTGTCTGCGCCGCAAAAGGCGCTGCGCAAGCTGGGGCTGGTGCGCGATATGGATTTGGCGCTGCATTTGCCGCTGCGCTATGAGGATGAAACGCACATCACCCGCTTGCGCGATGCGCGCGAGGGCGATGAGGTGCAGATCGAAGGCGTGGTGCGCCATCAGGAAGTGGCGGCCGGCGGGCGGCGGCAGCTGCTGGTCACGCTGGATGACGGCAGCGGCACGTGCCTGCTGCGCTTTTTCAACTTCTACCCCTCGCTGATGAAGCAGATGGCCGTGGGCGCGCGGCTGCGGGTGCGCGGGCAGTTGCGCAGCGGGCTGGCGGGGCCGGTGATGCTGCATCCGGCCGTGCGCGCGGCCGGTGCGCCGCTGCCTGAGCGGCTCACGCCCGTGTATCCGGCCACGGCCGCGCTGGCGCAGGCGTATTTGCGCAAGGCGGTGCAGTCGGGCCTGGCGCGCGCCGATGCAAGCGGGCAGCTGGGCGAGACCGTGCCGCCCGATCTGGCGGCGGGCATGTTTGCGGGGCTGAAGGGCGCAGCGGGCGTGCATCCGCAAAGCCCGCCGCCCACCTTGCGCGAGGCGCTGTTTTTTTTGCACCAGCCGCCGCCCGATGCGCCGCTGGCCGCTTTGCAAGAGCGCGTGCATCCGGCCTGGCTGCGCCTGAAGGCCGAGGAGCTGCTGGCCCAGCAGCTGTCGCAGTGGCGCGCGCGGCAAGAGCGCGCGGCGCTGGCCGCGCCCGCGCTGCATGTGCGCCCAGGCGGGCTGCATGAGAAGCTGCTGGCGGCGCTGCCTTTTGCGCTGACGGCGGCGCAGCGCCGCGTGGGCGAAGAAATTGCGCGCGATCTGGCCCGCCCCCAGCCCATGCACCGCCTGCTGCAAGGCGATGTGGGCGCGGGCAAAACCGTGGTGGCCGCGCTGGCCGCTTGCGTGGTGATGGATGCCAGCTGGCAGTGCGCCCTGATGGCGCCCACGGAAATTCTGGCCAGCCAGCACTTTGACAAGCTCACGCAGTGGCTTGCGCCCCTGCTGCAAGCGCGCGGCCAGCGCGTGGCGTGGCTGACGGGCAGCCAGAAGAAAAAAGAGCGCGCCGCCGCCTTGCAGGCCATTGAATCGGGCGAGGCGGCGCTGGTGGTGGGCACGCACGCCGTCATCCAGCAGCAGGTGAACTTCGCGCGGCTGGGGCTGGCCGTGATTGACGAGCAGCACCGCTTTGGCGTGGCGCAGCGCCTGGCCTTGCGGCAAAAGCTGGCCGGGCAGGAGCCGCATTTGCTGATGATGAGCGCCACGCCCATTCCGCGCACGCTGGCCATGAGCTGCTACGCCGATCTGGACGTGTCCACGCTGGACGAGCTGCCGCCCGGGCGCACGCCAGTGCTCACCAAGCTGATTGCCAACCACCGGCGCGGCGAAGTCATCGAGCGCCTGCACCAGCAGCTGCGGCGCGGCGCGCAGGCTTACTGGGTGTGCCCGCTGATCGAGGAAAGCGAGGCGCTGGACTTGCAAAGCGCCACGCAAACCCACGCCGAGCTGGCCGCCGCCCTGCCCGGCCTGAACGTGGGCCTGCTGCACTCGCGCATGCCCGCTACCGACAAAAAAGCGGTGATGGACGCCTTTGCCAGCGGCCAGATGGCCGCGCTGGTGAGCACCACCGTGATTGAAGTGGGCGTGGACGTGCCCAATGCCAGCCTCATGGTCATCGAGCACGCCGAGCGCTTTGGCCTGAGCCAGCTGCACCAGCTGCGCGGCCGCGTGGGCCGGGGCAGCGCCGCCAGCGCCTGCGTGCTGCTCTACGAAGTGCCCGAGGGCGGCCGCCTGGGCGAAGTGGCCCGCGAGCGCCTGAAGGCCATGCTGGAAACGCACGACGGCTTTGAAATCGCCCGGCGTGATCTGGCGCTGCGCGGCCCCGGCGAATTTCTGGGCGAGCGCCAAAGCGGCGCGGCCCTGCTGCGCTTTGCCGATTTGCAGCAAGACGAGCCGCTCATCGAATGGGCGCGCCAGGCCGCGCCGCAAATGCTGGCGCGCTACCCCGCCCTGGCCGGGCAGCACGTGCAGCGCTGGCTGGGCGCGCGCATGGACTATCTGAAGGCGTGATGCAGGGCTTGGGAGCGAAGGATTATTTTCGCTCCTTTATTTGTAGCATGAGATCCTAGTAGAACGGGCGCAAGGCGGCTTTTTGGGCACCTGTTTTTTGCTCCTCTTTCAAGCACTCCGCATGCATATCTCAGCCGCCCAGGCTGGCACTTGAGTGGCCGAGAGCCTGTTCACGGCCTGTCCGTGAGGGCAAAAGGCGCGCCTGAAGGCGCTCTGCGGCGTTGCAAATGCCTTGCTGGAACTCAAGCCCGTCTGCGGTTTGAGCCTTGCGGCCATCCCAAGCCAGGCTTTTGCCCTACGTCCAGACTCTGAAAAGGTTCTGAAAGCCTCTTGCCAAATCAAACCACGGGCAATCTGGGCCACGCTTGAGCAAAACCATGCCGGCCTCCTCGTCCTTGCTCAGCCAGACGAAGGGCCGCTCCACAGAACAGGAGCAAAAAAACGGGCCTGAAAACCGCCAGAGCGCCCTGGATACGGGCGCTACCACTATTCAAACGATAGCGAATTCAGGCCAGTTTTTTGAGCTGGTAGAGCGCCTGAAGCGCCTGCCGGGGGCTGAGTTCGTCAGGGTCGAGGGCAGCCAGGGCGGCTTGCAGTTCGCTGGGCGGGGCCGGTTCGGCGGCGGGCGCGGGTTCAGGCTCTGGCAGGGGCGCGAAAAGGTCGGGCTGGGCCTGCTGGCTGGCGGCGGCGGTTTCCAGCCTGGCGAGCACGTGGCGTGCGTGGTTCACCACGGCGGCGGGCACGCCGGCCAGGCGGGCGACCTGGATGCCGTAGCTGCGGCTGGCGGGGCCGGGCTGGATTTCGTGCAGGAAGGCGATGGCGCCGCCTTCGCCGGTTTCTGCGGCGCTGACGTGCACGTTGATGGCGGCGTGGCAGGCGGCGGGCAGTTCGGTGAGTTCAAAGTAGTGGGTGGCAAAGAGGGTGAGGCACTGGGCCTTGTCGTGCAGCCAGGCGGCAATGGCGGTGGCCAGCGACAGGCCGTCATACGTGCTGGTGCCGCGCCCGATTTCGTCCATGAGCACCAGCGACTGCGGCGTGGCGCTGCGCAGGATTTGCGCCGCTTCGGTCATCTCCAGCATGAAGGTGGACTGGGCGTTGGCCAGATCGTCAGCCGCGCCGATGCGGGTGTGAATGGCGTCCACCGGCCCCAGGCGGCAGCTTTCGGCGGGCACGTAGCTGCCCATGCTGGCCAGCAAGGTGATGAGGGCCACTTGCCGCATGTAGGTGCTTTTGCCGCCCATGTTGGGGCCGGTGATGATTTGCAGGCGCTGGCGCGGCCCCAGGCGCGTGCTATTGGCAATGAAAGCGCCCTGGCCGCTTTCGTGCAGGCGCGCCTGCACGACAGGGTGGCGGCCTGCGGTGATGTCAATGCCCGGCTCGCGCGTGAATTCGGGCCTGCGCCACTCAAGCGTGTGGGCGCGCTCGGCCAGGGCGGCCAGCGCGTCCAGCGCGGCCAGCGCGCGGGCAAAGCGCGTGAGGGCAGGAATGTGCGGCTGCAAGCGGCGCAGCAGCTCGTCAAACAGCCATTTTTCGCGGGCCAGCGCGCGCTCTTGTGCCGACAGGGCGCGGTCTTCAAACGCCTTGAGTTCGGGGGTGATGAAGCGTTCGGCGTTTTTCAGCGTCTGGCGGCGGCGGTAGTCGGCGGGCACTTTGGCGGCCTGGCCTTGCGTGACTTCAATGTAAAAGCCATGCACTTTGTTGAACTGCACGCGCAAATTGGCAATGCCGGTGCGCTGGCGCTCGCGCGTTTCCATCTCCAGCAAAAAGGCGTCGCAGTTGCTGGCAATGGCGCGCAGCTCATCGAGCATGGCATCGTGGCCGGGGGCGATCACGCCGCCATCGCGCACCAGGGCGGCCGGCTCCTGGGCAATGGCCGATTGCAGCGCTTGCAGGCATTCGGCGGGCGGGACCAGGTCTTGCGCCAGCTGCGCCAAAAGCGCCGCCTGCGCTTGTGCGGCCAGGGCGGGCAGCTCGCTTTTTTGCAGCGCCTGGCGCAAGGCGGCCAGCTCGCGCGGGCGCACTTGCGCCAAGGCGATGCGGGCCGTGACGCGCTCGACATCGCCCGTGCCTTTGAGCAGGGCGCGCAAGCGCTGCCACAGCGGGGCCGCGTCACCTTGCGGGGCCAGCAGCGCGGCAATGGCGGCGTGGCGGCCGCTGGCGGCGGCGCGGTCGCGCTGCGGCGCCAGCAGCCAGGTTTTGAGCAGGCGGCTGCCCATGCCGGTCTGGCAGGTGTCCAGCAGCGAAAACAGCGTGGGCGCGTCTTCGCCGCGCAAGGTTTGCACCAGCTCCAGATTGCGGCGCGTGGCGGCGGGCAGATCGATCAAATCGCCCGCGCGCGCCACTTGCAGGCTGCGCACGTGGGTGAGCGCGTGGCCTTGCGTGTGCTCGGCGTAAGCCAGCAGCGCGGCGCTGGCGGCGTGGGCCAGCGCGCAGCCCTGCGCGCCCCAGGCGGCCAGGCTGGCGGCCTGCAACTGCTCTTGCAAGCGGGCCGCGCCCAGGGCGGCGTCAAACTGCCACTCGGGGCGGCGCGTGACGGGCGCGGCCGGCTGGGCCGTTTGCAGGGCGGTTTGCAAAGCCGCTTCCAGCCGCTGCTGCTGCGCGGCGGTGAGACCGGCCGAAACCAGCACTTCGCTGGGCGCAATGCGGGCCAGCCAGGCGGGCAAGTCATCCGCCGCGCACTCGGCCAGGTTCAACTGCCCTTGCGTGACCGCCAGCCAGGCCAGCCCGCACTGCTGGCGCGGGCCGAAATGCACGGCCAGCAGCATGGACTCGCTTTTTTCCGCCATCAGCGTGCTGTCCGTCAGCGTGCCGGGCGTGACCACGCGCACCACCTTGCGCTCCACCGGCCCCTTGCCAGCGCCTGCCGCGCCTGCTTCGCCCACCTGCTCGCAAATGGCCACCGCCTCGCCCAGCCGGATGAGCCGCGCCAGATAGCTCTCCACCGAATGAAACGGCACCCCCGCCATCGGAATGGGCTGCCCCGCCGATTGCCCGCGTGTGGTCAGCGTGATGTCCAGCAGCTGCGCCGCCTTTTCCGCATCGCCATAGAACATCTCGTAAAAGTCGCCCATGCGATAGAACAGCAGCGTGTCCGGATAGTCTTTTTTCAGGCGCAGATACTGCTGCATCATCGGCGTGTGGGCGGCAAATTCATCGGGGCGGGTCACGGCAATTCCTTCAGGCAGAACAAACGATTAGACATGAGCAAAGCCTTCACCAAAGAAACCGATGGCGATGACAGCGAAGACGGCGCCCTGGCGCTGCCGCCCCTGCCGCCGGGCGGGCGCAACTACATCACGCCCGCAGGCTACGCCGCCTTGCGCGCCGAGCTGATGCAGCTGATGGACCACGAACGCCCGCAAGTGGTGGAAGCCGTGCACTGGGCCGCCAAAAATGGCGACCGCAGCGAAAACGGCGACTACCTCTACGGCAAAAAGCGTTTGCGCGAGATCGACCGGCGCATCCGCTTTCTCACGCGCCGGCTGGAAATCGCCGCCGTCACCGACCCCAGCGCCCACCACGGCAGCGACCAGGTTTTCTTCGGCGCAAGCGTGACTTACTTGGACTGCGACACGGGCGAAGAGCGGCGCGTGACCATCAAGGGCATTGATGAAGCCGAGAGCGCGCGCGGCGAAGTCAGCTGGATCAGCCCCATCGCCCGCGCCCTGCTGCGCGCCCGCGTGGGCGATGAAATCAGGCTGGTGACGCCTTCAGGCGCGCGGCTGATTGAAGTGCTGGCCGTGGAATACCCGCAAGGCTGAAACGGCCCCGGGCGCTCTCGAAAAAATAGCTGCATGCTCCCATTCCATGCGGACTTGCGGGCGATTTGGCCCTCAAAACCGGGCTTGGGAGCGGGCCTTGGGCGGCTGGCCTGCCCCTATCATCAGCCAGGCTGATGCGAAACGGTGACATTCATGCTCCATTCCTCTCGATTGCTGCACCATCTCTGGCTTGATGAAGCCGATGCCCGGCGCGCCGTGCCCCCGGCTCTGGCGCAGCGGCTGGCGCGGCTGGTTGCCGAAAGCGAGGCGCGGCATGAGGGCGAAGTGCGCCTGTGCGTGGAAGGCTCGCTGCCCATCAGCTATCTGTGGCGGCACGTGCGCCGCCGCCAGCCCATGCCGCAAGTGCTGCGCGAGCGGGCGCTGATGCTGTTTGCCAAGCTGCGCGTGTGGGACACGCGCCAGCGCAACGGCGTGCTGGTGTATCTGAACCTGGCCGCGCGCGCCATTGAAATCGTGCCCGATCGCGGCCTGGCCGAGCGCGCGCCGCCGCCCGAGTGGGCCGCCGTATCTAAACGGCTGGCCGGCGCGCTGGGGGCCGGGCGATTTGAAGAAGGGCTGACGAACGCGCTGGCCGAAGTCACGGCCCTGCTTGAAAAGCACTTTCCCGAGCCGCCGGATGCCGCCTGCCGCCCGGCGCCGGACAACCAGCTGCCCGATGCCGTGGTGCTGTGCTGACCCCCTCTTTCCCTTCAAACGCTTCCCGAATTCCAGCAAATCGAAAGGCAGACTGACCATGCAAGACCTCACTCCCGCCCAGGCCGCCCTGCGCGACGCCGCCCGCAACTACCACCGCCAGCCCACGCGCGGCAAAGTGGCCGTGGTGCCCACCAAGCCGCTGTCCAACCAGCATGATTTGTCGCTGGCGTATTCGCCGGGCGTGGCCTATCCGTGCCTGGACATTCAGGCCAATCCAACCCTGGCGGCCGAATACACGGCGCGCGGCAATCTGGTGGGCGTGGTCACCAACGGCACGGCCGTGCTGGGGCTGGGCGACATCGGCCCGCTGGCGGGCAAGCCGGTGATGGAAGGCAAAGGGTGCCTATTCAAGAAGTTCGCGGGCATCGACGTGTTCGACATCGAACTGGCCGAGCGCGACCCCGACAAGCTGGTGGACATCATCGCCGCGCTGGAGCCTACGCTGGGCGGCGTGAACCTGGAAGACATCAAGGCGCCCGAGTGCTTTTACATCGAGCGCAAGCTGCGCGAGCGCATGAACATTCCGGTGTTTCATGACGACCAGCACGGCACCGCCATCATCGCGGGCGCGGCGCTGCTCAACGGGCTGGAACTGGTGGGCAAGCGCATTGAAGACGCCAAAGTGGCCGTCAGCGGCGCGGGCGCGGCGGCGCTGGCCTGCCTGGACGTGCTGGTGGGCCTGGGCGCGAAGCCGCAAAACATCTTCGTGTGCGACTCCAAGGGCGTCATCTACGAAGGCCGCCCCGGCGGCTTTGACGAATCCAAGGCCCGCTACGCACAAAAAACCGAAGCGCGCACGCTGGCCGACGTGGTGCGCGGCGCAGACGTCTTTCTGGGCTGCTCCACCGCCGGCGTGCTCAGCGCCGACATGGTCAAAAGCATGGCCGACAAGCCCGTCATCCTGGCGCTGGCCAATCCCAACCCTGAAATCGACCCCGCCGAAGCACGCCTGGCGCGGCCCGACTGCATCATCGCCACGGGCCGCAGCGATTACCCCAACCAGGTGAACAACGTGCTGTGCTTTCCCTACATCTTCCGTGGCGCGCTGGACTGCGGCGCCACCCGGATTACCGAGGAAATGAAGCTGGCCTGCGTGCGCGAAATCGCCGCGCTGGCCAAGGCCGAATCCAGCGCCGAAGTGGCCGCTGCCTACGCGGGCAAGGAGCTGAACTTCGGCCCCGACTACATCATCCCCACGCCGTTTGACCCGCGCCTGATCCTGCGCATTGCCCCCGCCGTGGCCGAAGCGGCCGCACGCTCGGGCGTGGCCACGCGACCCATCACCGACATCGCGGCCTACCGCGCCTCGCTGGAGCGCTACATCTACCAGTCCGGCATGCTCATGCGCCCCGTCATCTCCGCCGCCCAGGCCGTGCCCGCCGCGCAAAAACGCGTGGTGTATGCCGAAGGCGAAGACGAGCGCGTGCTGCGCGCCGTGCAAAGCGTGGTGGACGACGGCCTGGCCACGCCCCTGCTCGTGGGCCGCCAGTCCGTCATTGAACGCCGCATCGCCAGAGCCGGCCTGCGCCTGAAAGTGGGGCGCGACGTGCAGGTGTGCGACCCCGAAACCGACAGCCGCTACGAAACCTGGTGGAAGGAATTTCACCGCCTGATGGCGCGCAACGGCGTCACGCAAGAAGCCGCGCGCGCCGCCGTGCGCCGCTCCACCACCGTGCTGGCCGCCCTCATGGTCCGCATGAACGACGCCGACGCCATGATCTGCGGCACCCTGGGCCGCTTTGACGTGCACTTCCAGCACGTCAGCGACATCATCGGCAAAGAGCCGAACGCGCCCTGCATGGCCGCGCTCAACGCCCTCATCGCCGGCGGCCGCACCCTGTTCATTGCCGATACCTACATCAACAGCGACCCCGGCCCTGAACTGCTCGCCAGCATCGCCCGCCTGGCCGTGCAGGAAGTGCGCAACTTCGGCCTGCCGCCCAAAGTCGCCTTCCTCTCGCACTCCAACTTCGGCTCATCCACGCGCCCCTCGGCGCTGAAGATGCGCGCCGCGCGCGACCTGTTCCGCCAGCAGATGCCCGATGTGGAATGCGACGGCGAAATGCACGGCGACGCCGCCCTTTCGCCCGAATTGCGCGCCCGCAGCGTGCCCGACAGCACCTTGAGCGGCGAGGCCAACCTGCTCATCTGCCCCAGCCTGGACACAGCCAACATCCTCTTCAACGTGCTCAAAACCACCGACGGCAACGGCGTCACCATCGGCCCCATCCTGCTGGGCGCGGCCGCGCCGGTGCATGTGCTCACGCCCAGCGCCACCGTGCGCCGCCTCATCAACATGACCGCCCTGGCCGTGGCCGAAGCGCAAAGCCGCCGCGCCGCGCACTAACGCTGGCGAACCATGAGAAAAAAAGCGGGCCTTGGCCCGCTTTTTTCATGCCCGCAACAGCCGCCCCAAGCGCCGAGAAACCGGCATGCCGCAGACATGCAGGCGTGCCGTTTTTAGCTCCTTTATCAATAGCATGATGTCCTTATGAAACCTGCGGTGAATGGGTTTTTATCCCCCTCAAATTCGCTACTGTTTTTGATGCCTTCTGGCAGGCGCGCCAGGGCTTGCCCGGGGCTGGCCGCGAGCGAGTTTTCATGGCGGCTTCACAGCGGCCTTACAGCTGCATTTCGTGCTCGTGAAAGCGCCGCAGGCTGCTGCGGTGGGCGATGCTCACGAGGGTGAGGCCGGGCAGGTCGCGGGTGAGGCGGGCGTAGAGGCGCTCTTCGGTTTCTTCGTCCAGGGCGCTGGTGGCTTCGTCCAGAAAGAGCCAGCGGGGGCGGTGCAGCCAGATGCGGGCAAAGGCCAGGCGCTGCTGCTCGCCGGGGGAGAGCTGGCGCGCCCAGTGGGCGCTTTCGTGCAGGCGGTGCGTGAGGGCGGGCAGGCAGGCCCAGCGCAGGGCGGCCTGGCAGTCGTCGTCGCTGAAGGCGGTTTCGAGGGCGGGGTAGGCCAGGCAGGCGCGCAGGGTGCCTGCGGGCAGGTAGCTTTGCTGGGGCACGAAGAGGGTTTCGGCGCGGGGGGCTGCCGCAGCGCCGGGCGCTGTGGCTGTTTTGGGCGTTTCAGCGGTTCCGGGCGCTTCAGCGGTTCCGGGCGGGGTGGCGATGTGGCCGTGGCCGTGCGTCCACAGGCCGGCCAGGGCGCGCAGCAGGGTGCTTTTGCCTGCGCCGGAGGGGCCGCGCAGCATCCAGCGCTCGCCGGGGGCGATGCGCCAGTTCACCACGGGGGTGAGGGGCCGCCCGCCGGGGCCGAGGGCTTGCACGCCTTGCAGGGCGTAGCCGCTGGCGGCGGGGCCGCGCTGGCGGGTGATGCGGGGGGCGCTGGCCGTTGCGCCGCTGGCGGCTTGCAAGGCGGCGTCAAATTCGGCCAGGCGCGCCAGGGCCGAGCGCAGCAGGGCGAGGTCTTTGTATTTGTAGATGAACCACGAGAGGGCCACGCGCACGCGCATGAAGCTTTGGATGAGCTGGGTGAGGTCGCCCAGGGTGATGATGCCTTTGAACAGGCGCGGGCCTTGCAGCATGTAGGGCACGAGCGCGCCGACTTCGGTGTAGGCGTTGTCGGCGATGGTGATGCGCTTGGTGTAGTTCATGATGTCGCGCCAGTTGCGGCGCACGGCGGCGAAGCGGGCCGAAAGGCGCGCTCTTTCGGCGCTTTCGCCGCCGTAGAGGGCGATTTGTTCGGCGCTTTCGCGGATGCGCAGCAGCGCGGCGCGGAAGTCGGCTTCGGCCTGCTGCTGGCGGTAGTCGATTTGCACCATGCGGCCGCCGATTTTTTCAATGGCCCACGAGCCGCCCAGCGCGTAGATGAAGGCCACCCAAAGCATGTAGCCGGGCACTTGCAGCGTTTGGCCCCCGAGGGTGATGGCCAGTGCGCCCGACAGGCCCCAGACGATGGCCGAGAAGGTAAAGAGGCTGACGAAGTTGCTGATCAGCCCCAGCCCCAGGGTGAGCGTTCCGCTGGCGACCATGCGCAGGTCTTCGGCCACGCGCTGGTCGGCGTTTTCAAGGCCGCCGCCTTCGCCCTGATGGCCGCCGCCTTCGCCCTGATCGCCCTGATCGCGCTCCAGCCGCCAGAAGGCGTTGCCCGCCAGCCAGCGGCGCAGGTGTTCTTCGGTCATCCAGGCGCGCCAGCGCATTTCCAGCGACTGCGCCAGCCAGGTGCGGGCGGTGTTGAGCACCAGCCCCGTGAGCGCCAGCGCGGCCAGCGCGGCCAGTTGCGGCCAGAAGGCGGCTTCGTTGAGCTGCTGGAGCGCGTCGTAGAAGTCTTTTTGCCAGTAGGTGATGCGCGCGGCGCGCCACACCAGCGCCAGATCCAGCGCGATGACGGCGGCCAGCAGCCGCCAGCCCGGCCCGCTGTCAGCCGAGACCCAGTAGGCGCGGATGATGGGCCACGCGCCCGCGCGCGAAGCGGGGGCGCTCATGTGCGTAGGGGCCTCGAAGGCATCAGAAGGAGGAGCAAATTCAAGGGGGTAAAAATCCCGTTTCGCGCAGTATCCACTAAGACCTCATGCTATTGATAAAGAAGCTAATTCAGAGATGAAAAACGCCCCGCAAGCGGGGCGCGGGCGCTCGGAGCCTGCCCATGATCTGGCCGCGAGGGGCGAAGGCGCGGATCGGAATGGACTGCGAGGCAGCAGACCGCCCGGATCCGCACCCCATCCATGCTTTCCGCCCCCACGGACTGCGAGCGGGTTTTCAGAACTGCGCGCGCAGCGTGAGCTGGAAGTTGCGCGGATCGCCGTAGGTGTTGTAGGTGCCCAAGCCGCCCAGGCGGGTGTAGTAGGTGCGGTCAAACAGGTTGTTGGCGTTGAGCTGCACGTCCCAGTGGCTGTTGATGCGGTAGCGCGCCATCAGGCTGGCGACGGCGTAGCCGCCCTGGCGGCGTTGTGAATTGGCCTCGGAGGCGCTGGCGCTGTAGGCATTGACGCCCAGCCCCACGCTCAGGCCCTGGAGCGGGCCGGATTCAAAGTGCCGCATGCCCCAGAGCTTGAGGATGTGGCGCGGCTCCCAGAAACGGAATTTCAGGCCCTGGTTGCGCGCGTCTTTGGTGTATTTGGAGTTCTGGCGCGTGTAACCGGCCTGCACTTCCCAGCCGGGCGCGGGGCGGCCCACCACTTCCACGTCCCAGCCCCGGCTTTGCACTTCACCGTCATTGACGTAGTAGTCGGGGTTTTGCAAATCGGTGCGCGCGCGATTGACATCGCGCATGTCGTACACCGAGGCCGTCAGCAGCAAGCGCCCGTCCATGAATCCGGCCTTGGCGCCCAGTTCAAACTGGCGGCCTTCGCGCGGCTTGAGTGTTTCGCCACTGACGGTTTGCTCGTCTTGCGGAGCGAAGATGTCGGAAAAGCTGGCATACGCTGTCCAGACCGGGTTGATGTCATACAGCACGGCGGCATAGGGCGTGAAGTGGCCGCTGACGCGCTCGCCACCCGCTTCCCAGGGCGTGGGCGTGGCGGGCCAGTTGCTGCGGCTGCGCGTTTTGTACCAACTCCAGCGCCCGCCCAGCACGACGGTCAGCGGCTCGGCCGCGCGCAGGCGAAGCTGGCCATACACGCCGCTTTGGCGCGTGTCGGTATCGCCGCCCTGGGTGTAGGGGCGGCGCGGGTCGGGCACGAGGTCGTGGCGGCCAAAGGGCACGTTGTCCGTGACGATGCGCTGACGCCCCAGGCCAAAGCCCTGGTAAGACTGATCCCACTTCTCGCTCTGGTAGCCAAACAGGGCGCGGTGCTCGCGGCCCCACAGGGTGAAGGGGCCGCTGGCATACACATCCACGGAATGGCGGGTGTTTTCGTAGTCGCCATAGCGGCTGCGGTAGCTGAGGGTATGGGTGGCGGGATTCACGCCCGACCAGGTGAAGGCGTCATGAAAGAACTGGTCTTGCTCCAGCCGCATCAGGCGCGCCGTGGCTTGCCAGCCGCTGGCAAAGCGGTGCTGCGCGTCGGCCACGAACATGCGGTGCGTCCAGCCGCTGCGGTTCCAGTCTGGCGAGGTGTTGGTGCTGCGCGGCACGTTCAGCAGGCCGCCCGAAGTCCATGCGGGCAGGCCCGACATGCCCGCCCGCAGGCGGTCGCGCTGGTAAGCGGCGGAGAGCGACAGGGTGGTTTGCGGCGTGGCGTCCCAGTCCAGCGTGGCGTAGCCCACTTGCTTGCTGGTATGCGCGCGCTCGATGGACCAGCCCTTGTCGGTGAGCGCCAGCACGGCGCGTCCGCGCAGCGTGCCGGCGGCGTTCAACGGCCCCGTCACGTCCACGCTGGCCTGGTGGTTGCGCCAGGTGCCCGTGCCCACGCTGCCTTCCAAGGCAAATGCGTTTTTGGCGCGCTTGCGCACCAGATTCACCGTGCCGCCCATATCGCCGCCCGAGTTGCCCGCGAACACGCCCGCCGGGCCGCGCAGCACTTCGGCGCGCTCGTAAATGGCCATGTCCAGCTGCTGCACGCCGGAAAACGAGTTGTAGGAAGGCACGCCGTCGTAGCTGACGTTCATGTGATAGCCGCGCGAGAGGAACTGGCTCTGGTGCATGTCGTTGCTGATCACCGTCACGCCGGTGGCCATGTTCAGCGCCTCCGTCACCGTGGCGGCGTTCTGGTCGCGCACGCGCTCGCTGGTGATGACGGAAACCGACTGCGGCACTTCGCGCGCGCTCAGCCGCTCTTTGCCGCCCACAGTGGTTTTGCTGACGTAGCCGGACGATTCGGCGCTGTCGATCACGCGCACTTCTTCCAGCGTCTGAATCTTCTTGGGGTCTTGCGCCTGCTCGTCGGCCACGGATGCCTGCGCCGCCGCCAGCGCGGGAAAGGCCAGCGCCAACGCCAGCGTCAGGGGCCTGAGAGCCAGGCGCGAGGGGGTTTGATGGAAATTCATGATGGGTATCCGGAGGCGCGCGCGGCGCCCCTCTTGTGAAATGGAATGGAAAAGGAATGAAAAAGCGGATCGCCGCGCGCCTGGGCGCATCAGCCCATGCCGCGCAGGCGCGTGATGCCTTGCAGGCCCGCGCGGCCGCCGCAAGGGCGCGCTGGCAGTCAGCAAGCGTCAGGGGAAAGTCAGCGGAAAAGAGGGTTTGAGAGGAGGCGCGGACTGGCGCACAGCGGCCAGCGGCCCCGCTTCGCCCAAAAAGGCCGTCAAAGGGGCGGCCCGCGCCCTGGCAAGGCGCGCAGGTGGCGCGCCGCCTCCACGGGCGGCCGCCACGCGGGCGCGGTCAGCACGCGAACCAGGCGCGCCGCGCTGGCTCGCGCCAGCGCCCCCGCAGGCGCGGGCGGCGCAGGCAGCAGCAGCTGCATGAAGACGCACCACGGGCAGCCCGCAGGCGCAGACTGGGCCAGCGGCTGGAAAGGAGCGCCGTCCTGGGCCTCGCCTGCCACGGCCACCCACTCCATGCCTTGCGCCGTGCACAGCAGCACCCGCTCGCCCGCCGCTGCGTTCAGCAGGGCCGGATGCGCCGCCGCCCAGAGTATGAGCAGCGCCGCCGCCAGCGCCCAGAAGCGCCGGGCGGAGACAGGCAGGCGGCACAGCACGCCAGGCCGGGAAAATGCACGAACAGTCAAGAAAAGCCCCGAAAACTGCAACAAGACTTGGAAAAAGGTGGCGCAGTGTAGGGGCATGCGCGCCAAAAATCCAGCGTCCGCAAGCTGCCTGCAAGCCGCCCGCGTGCGGCGTTTGGAACCTGTTCAGCGTCTGGCCGTGAGGGGGCTGCACGAACCTCGCGCTCCGGCAGGGCGTTCGCAAGGCTCCAGAGCGCCCAAGCCCGCGCTTTTCGTGCTTTTCACGCCTGCGGCGCAGCTTGCACGCAGGCATCTGAAAACGCCGCCGCGCGCCGCTGGCGCTGCTTGCAGTTTTCTTGATTCAAGATAAGAAGAAAGGCGGCGCGCGGCGTGCCTGCAACAGCGCGGCCAGCTCGCCCATGTGGGCGAGCACGCGCGACGCGCCTGCGGCCCGCAGCGGGTGCGGGCTGGCGTGCGGATCGTCTGGCGGGCAGTAGGCCCAGACGGTGCAGCCAGCGGCCACGCCGGCGGTGATGCCGGGCACGGTGTCTTCCACGACCAGGCAGCGCCCGGGGCTGACGCGCAAGTGGCGGGCGGCGGCCAGATAGACGTCAGGCGCGGGCTTGCTGGCGGGCATTTCGTGGCCGCTGAAAACGGCGGGGCCAAACAAAGGCGCAAGGCCGGTTTGGGCCAGCTGCATTTGCACTTTCTGCCGGTCAGCGCCGGAGGCGCAGGCGATGCGGCCGCCGGTGCGGGCGTGGGCGGCGTGCACGGCTTCGCGCGCGCCGGGCACGGCTTGCAGGCGCGCGGCCAGCTCGGCATTGCGGCGGGCGTAGAAAGCCTGCATCCACGCCTCCGTCAGGGGCTGGCCGGTGTGCTGCTCGATGACGGTGCGCTGGCTGCGCACGGTGACGCCCAGAAAGCGCGCGCGGCATTCGGCTTCGCTCATGGCCCAGCCGCGCTCGGCCAGCATGTGGCGCAGCACGCCGAGGGTGATGGGTTCGCTGTCTACCAGCACGCCGTCGCAGTCGAACAAAACGGCTTCAAACCGGGCGGGCGGGCGAGGGGCGGGCAGGGCGGAAGACATGAAAAAGAGGAGCAGATTCAAGGCCAGTAAAAACGGCTTTTGCGCACATTCGACTAGGAGGTCATGCTACGAAGAAAGAAGCGGAATGAGGCCGCAAAATGAGGCCGCAGCCGCTCACGCCGTCAGCCGCTTGACGCCGGGCAGCTCGCAGGCATAGATGGCGTTGCGCAGGGCGGCAATGGCTTCGTAACGGGTGAAGCTGCGCCGCCAGGCAAGGACGATGCGGCGGGTGGGCGCTTGCTGGCCTTCGCCGCTGGCGACAACGGGCAGGTAGCGCACGTGGGGGTGCATGAAGCTGGTGCGCACGGCGTGGGCCTTCGCGCGCCGGCCTCGCGCGGGCGCGTCCGGCGCGTTGGATGCGTTTGGCGGCTGCCAGTCTTTGGGCGCGGCCATGCGGGGCACGAGGGTGATGCCCATGCCGGCGGCCACCATGTGCTGAATGGTTTCGAGCGAGGAGCCTTCAAAGCTCTTGCTGATGCCTTCGGCGTTGCTGGAAAAAAGGGCGTGCTCGGGGCAGACCTGGAGCACGTGGTCGCGAAAGCAGTGGCCTGCGCCCAGCAAAAGCATGGTTTCGTTCTTGAGCTGGCGGGTGGTCACGCTGGGCAGCGCGGCCAGCGGATGCGATTCGGGCACGGCGGCCAGGAAAGGCTCGTCGTACAGGGGCGCGATGGCCAGGCCCGCGTCAGGGAAAGGCTCGGCCAGGATGGCGCAGTCGATATCGCCCGTGCGCAGCATCTCCAGCAGGCGCACGGTGAAGGTTTCCTGCAGCAGCAGGGGCATTTGCGGCGAGAGGCGAATGTTTTGCTGCACCAGATCGGGCAGCAGGTAGGGGCCGATGGTGGGGATGACGCCGAGCTTGAGCGGGCCGCTCAGGGGGTTTTTGCCGCGCTTGGCGATTTCGCGCACCCCGTTAGCCTGCTCCAGCACGCTTTGGGCCTGGCGCACGATTTCTTCGCCCAGCGGGGTGACGGTGACTTCTCCCGCGCCGCGCTCGAAAATTTTGACGTCCAGCTCTTCTTCCAGCTTTCTGACGGAAACCGATAGCGTGGGCTGCGAGACGTGGCAGGCCTCGGCGGCCTTGCCAAAGTGCTTGTGGCGGGCCAGTGCGACGATGTATTTGAGTTCAATCAGGGTCATGGAGGGGCGTTTTTTCTGCACTTGCCGCCATTGTCGGCGGTGCGCGGGGCGGCGAGCGCCAGAAAGCATCTGCAAGAAAGGCAGCCACCGTGGCTTCAGCGCCCTGGCCCTGGCCGCCGCAGCTCTCCGGAATCTGCCCCGGACTGTCCGGAATATGCGCGGCTGCGGCGTGCCCTCTGCGCCCTGTGCAAAAGGAGCCGGAAAAGCGCCGGGCGCGCAGCCCACAGGTTCAGCCCGCTAAAAAAGGAGCAAATTCAAGGGGGCCAAAACAGCGCCTTGCGCAATCTCCACTAGGACCCTATGCTCCAAATAGAGGAGCAAATATTTTGCTCCTCTTGCCCCGCCTGGGAGCAGCCTTTGCGCCGCCTCTCAAAGGCTGGCAAACAAGTCGTTGAGCGCCTCACTCATGGTGGGGTGGGTGAAGATTTGGCTCTTGACGTAGCTGGCGGGCACGCGGTGGTCGATGGCCATCTTGAAGAGGTTGATGATTTCGTGCGATTCGGCGCACAGCAGGGTGACGCCCAGAATTTCACCCGTGCCGGCATCGGTCACGGCCTTGAGCAGGCCGTCGGTCTGGCCCAGGATCTTGGCTTTCGGAATGGCCTCGGCCTTGAGCGTGGCGACTTTGATGTTGCGGCCCGCCTGGCGCGCGGCGGCTTCTGTCAGGCCGATGTGCGCCAGCGGCGGCTGGGTAAAGACGGCCGTGGGAAACGGCGCGCGGTCTGCCGTGCTGCGCTGGCCCTGGCCAAAGAGCTGATCGCGCACGATGCGCCAGTCATCCAGCGAGATGTAGGTGAACTGCGGGCTGCCCGCCACGTCGCCCATGGCCCAGATGTGCGGGGCGGCACGCAGGTGTTCATCCACCTGGATGAAGCCGCGCTCGGTCACGGCCACGCCTGCTTTCTCAAGCGCCAGGCCGTCGGTATTGGGGCGGCGGCCCGTGGCCAGCAAGATGGCGTCGGCGTCAAAACGGCCTTTGGAAGTGACGGCGGTGGTGTGCTGCGCGCCTTCTTCAAAGCGCTGCGTGGCCGCACCCAGCACCAGGCGCACGCCTTTGGCCTCCAGAATGCGCTGCATCTCGGCGGCGATGTCGCGGTCTTCGCGCGGCAGGAAGGTTTCGCCTGCATCCAGCACGGTGACTTCGCTGCCGAAGGCGCGGTACATGAAAGCAAATTCCAGCCCGATATAGCCGCCGCCGACGATGAGCAGGCGCTGCGGGCGCTCGGCCAGGGAGAGCGCGCCGGTGCTGTCGTAAATGCGCTTGCCGTCCACGCCTTCGATGCGGGGCACAACGGGCAGGCTGCCGGTGTTGATGAAGATGCGATCAGCCGTCACGCGCAGCTCGCCTTCGGGGCCGCTCAACATGACGGTGTGCGCGTCTTCAAAGCGGGCGCGGGCATTGATGACGCGGGCGCGCTCCAGGCCATCAAGCTTGGCGAAGTTGGCGGCGCGCAGCTTGGGAATGAGGCCGTTTTTGGCCTGCATGGCGGCGCCGAACACGGCGGCCTTGTCGGCTTCCAGCGCGCGGCGTTCGCCCTCGGCAATGAGTTTTTTGGAAGGGATGCAGCCCACATTGATGCAGGTGCCGCCGTACATCTGGGCAGATGCCTCGGCCAGGAGAACGTCCTGCCCGTGCTGGGCCAAATCAGCGGCCAGCGTTTTGCCAGCCTTGCCAAAGCCGATAACGAGATTGGGTGTGTGCAGGGTTTGCATGAAGCGCCTTTTTGAGAAAAGCTTTCGCCAAATAAAAGAAGAAATGAAGGAGAAACGCTGCTTTTTCTAGCTGCCGCCATGCAGCCCGGCCTGTGCAGGAGCCGAAACAGGCGCGGCGGCAGAAGCCGGGGCAGGCTTTTTGGCGGCCAGCTGGTCAAGAAGCCGCTTATTGACGCTGTGCACGGCTTCGAGTTCCTGCTTCATGGCCTTGGTCACCTGCATGAGCGCGGACAGCTTGCGGTTGGATTCGCGCAAATGCTCCGCCATGCGCTGCGAGAGCGTCATCAGCAAATGCACAGCCACCTTGGGCTGCTCTTGCGTGAGCTGCAAAAGCGTGTCGCGCGTGAGCACGGCCAACGCCAGGTCTGTGGCGGCTATGCAGGTGGCCGAGCGGGGCACATCGGCAATGAAGCCCATCTCGCCAATCAGGCTGCCGGGGCCAAGAATGGTGACGACCACGCTTTCGTCAGAGGCGGAGGCGCTTTCCACGGTAACTTCGCCATCAACCACCAAGGCCATGAAGCCGCTACCCGCAGCTTCGCCCTCGCGAATCAGCACTTCGCCCGCATTGACCAGCTGCGGGTGCATGTAGCCCACGATCAGGCGCGCCTCAGCCAGGCTCAATCCCAGCCGCGCGCCGCCCGATACCAGCAGCTGCGCGGCTCTTTCCTGCGCGGAATCACTCATCATCCCAGCCTCCAAAACCTGAAAACCTGTTCACAACCCATCCTGATCCGCCCCTGGGCCACGCACGGACAGACGGTGAACAGGTTCTAGCACAGGCCATATCCGCCAACGCGGCGCATGCCAGACGAAATCAGAAACGCCGCCAGCGGCCAAGGCGCAAGGGCTTTTCCCGCTCCCATGATGCATGGCAAATTTTCTTTAACCAACGGACATGTATTTTCCGATAAATCGAATTATTTTCCCAAAGCGTTCTTCATGAATCATGAGCGGCAAGACATGCTTGCCGCATTCTCCCGCAAAACACTTGCCCCGGTCATTTTACGCCTGCGCGAAAAAATAGCTTGCAGATCCCAAAGCGGTGCCTCATGGCGTTCGTCTTAAACAAAATTCTTGCGCCAAACTCACCCACTGGACAAGCATATTTCGCTCACAAATAAAAAGCCCCGCATAAAATGCGGGGCCTTATCGTTTATATAAGCCATTTGGCATCGAATCTCGATCTGTTCACATTAACGCAAGGATTGAGTCGCACGCACCGAATGAAAAGACTCCATCGAACAGCGCGCATTATTTGATTGATATCGACGCCTGGCTTATTTTCAAACAGAATCAACGTTTTTGACGGTACTTGCGCAGGGCCGCAATTTCAGCGGCCAATACCGCCAACTCGGATGTGGCGCGGGCCATATCGATTTCGCTCTTGGCATTGCGCAGGTTTTCTTCCGCTTCTTTTTTGGCGGCCTGGACTTTTTTGTCGTCCAGGTCTTTTCCGCGAATGGCCGTGTCGGACAGCACCGTCACGCGATCGGGTTGCACTTCCAGAATGCCGCCTGCCACGAAAATGAATTCTTCCCCTTTGCTGGTGTGAATGCGCACCGACCCCGGCCGGATGCGGCTGATCAACGGCGTATGACGGGGATAGATGCCCAGCTCTCCCAATTCGCCCGGTAGCGCCACGAAAGTGGCCGTGCCGGAAAAGATGGACTCTTCCGCGCTGACCACATCGACATGAAAGGTTTCAGCCATGCTTGCTCCTGTGCTGGGGCGCGGGCCATATGACCGCAAGCCAGGGCTTTGCCCTTTCTTGCGCCACGCACCCGCGCCAGTCGCTGGATTTCCGGCAGGAAATCAGATCTTCTGGGCCTTTTCCATCGCCTCGTCAATCGTGCCAACCATGTAGAACGCCTGCTCAGGCAGATGGTCGCACTCGCCATTGACGATCATTTTGAAGCCGCGAATGGTTTCTTTCAGCGGCACATATTTGCCGGGCGATCCCGTGAACACTTCCGCCACGTGGAATGGCTGGGACAGAAAGCGCTGAATCTTGCGGGCGCGGGCCACGGCCAGCTTATCTTCAGGGCTGAGTTCGTCCATGCCCAAAATGGCAATGATGTCGCGCAGTTCCTTGTAGCGCTGCAGTGTGCCCTGCACCTGGCGCGCCACGTTGTAATGCTCTTCGCCCACAACAAGCGGATCCAGCTGGCGGCTGGTGGAATCCAGCGGATCAACTGCGGGGTAAATGCCCAGCGCGGCAATGTCGCGCGACAGCACCACCGTGGAATCCAGGTGGGCGAACGTGGTGGCGGGCGACGGGTCGGTCAAGTCGTCAGCGGGCACATACACCGCCTGGATGGACGTGATGGACCCCACTTTGGTGGAGGTGATGCGCTCTTGCAGGCGCCCCATTTCTTCGGCCAGTGTGGGCTGATAGCCCACGGCGGAAGGCATGCGGCCCAGCAGGGCGGACACTTCCGTTCCCGCCAGGGTGTAGCGGTAGATGTTGTCCACGAAAAACAGCACGTCACGCCCTTCGTCGCGGAAGGATTCGGCAATGGTTAGCCCTGTCAGCGCCACGCGCAGGCGGTTGCCGGGCGGTTCGTTCATCTGGCCATACACCATCGAAACCTTGGACTCGCCCAGGTTCTGCTGATTGACCACGCCCGCGTCGGACATCTCGTGATAGAAGTCATTGCCTTCGCGGGTGCGTTCGCCCACGCCAGCAAACACCGACAAGCCGGAGTGCGCCTTGGCAATGTTGTTGATGAGCTCCATCATGTTCACGGTTTTGCCCACGCCCGCACCGCCGAACAAACCCACCTTGCCGCCCTTGGCAAAGGGGCAAACCAAGTCAATCACCTTGATGCCCGTTTCCAGCACTTCCTGTGAAGGCGAAAGCTCGTCATAGGCAGGCGCCTTTCGGTGAATGGAGGCCGTCATCGTCTGTTCGATGGGGCCTCGCTCGTCGATGGGATTGCCCAGCACATCCATGATGCGGCCCAGCGTGGCTTTGCCTACAGGCACCGTAATGGGGTGGCTGGTATTGCTAACCACCATGCCACGGCGCAGGCCGTCAGACGACCCCAGCGCGATGGTGCGGACGATGCCGTCACCCAGCTGCTGCTGAACTTCAAGCGTCAGCGCAGAACCCTCCATCTTGAGGGCGTCATACACCTTGGGCATGTGCGTGCGCGGAAACTCGACGTCCACGACAGCACCGATGCACTGAACAATTTTTCCTTGAACTTGGGCCATATTTGCTCCAATACTGAATTTCTTTATATAGATGCGGTACGGGGCTTTCCCGAAATCAAACGGCTGCTGCGCCTGCCACGATTTCCGTCAGCTCGGTCGTAATGGCCGCCTGGCGCGTCTTGTTGTAGACCAGCTTCAATTCATTGATGACATTGCCCGCGTTGTCTGTTGCCGCTTTCATGGCAACCATGCGGGCGGACTGCTCGGACGCCATGTTTTCAGCGACGGATTGATAAACCAGCGCCTCAACGTAGCGAACGAGCAGATCGTCAATCACGGACTGGGCATCAGGCTCGTAGATGTAATCCCAATTGATATTGCGCACATTGCTGTCGCGCGCCTGCTGCTGCATTCGTTCGGCTGACAGGGGCAGCAATTGCTCAACCACCGCTTCCTGCTTCATGGTATTAATGAAGCGCGTATAGGCAATATGGACCGCCTGCAATTCACCCGCTGCGTACTGATCCAACAGCACTTTTACTGGGCCAATAAGCTTCTCGAGATGAGGCGTATCGCCCAGTTGAGTAACCTGCGCCACCACAGGCGCCCCAATGCGGTTCAGAAAGCCCAGGCCTTTATTGCCAATAGCCACCGCTTGCGCAGCAACGCCCTCACTTTGAAGCTCGCGCAGCTTACCCGTAATCAGACGCATGACATTGGTATTCAGACCGCCGCACAACCCTTTGTCAGTCGTGACAACGATCAGCCCCACAGCGGAAGCTTTATTGATTTGCATGAAAGGGTGCACATAATCTGGATGCGCCTGCCCTAGATTAATGGCTATATTGCGCACCTTTTCCGCGTAAGGGCGCGCCGCACGCATGCGATCCTGCGCTTTGCGCATCTTGCTGGCGGCAACCATTTCCATGGCCTTGGTGATCTTTTTGGTGTTTTCCACCGATTTGATCTTGCCGCGTATTTCCTTGCCAACTGCCATTGCTGCTTCCTTATATCAGGCCCAGCCTGGTCAGGCAAAGGTTTTCTTGAACGCCTGAATGGCCGCACTCAATTCGGCTTCTGCATCAATGCACAGCTTTTTGAACGCCTTTTTCTCATCGCTATCAGAGTCTTTGGCGGGCTTGGCATCCCATTTCGCTCCATTCTTTTCGATGGTTTCAAGCAATGCAGCATGCTTATCTTTCAGATAAGCGTGCAAGCCGCTTTCAAACGCCAATACCTTCTTGACATCCACATCGTCCATGAAATTATTGTTCACAGCGAAAAGAGACGCTCCCATCAGACTGATAGGCAGAGGGCTATATTGGGGCTGCTTGAGCAATTCCGTCACCCGTGCACCACGATCCAACTGCTTGCGAGTCGCCTCGTCCAGGTCAGATGCAAACTGGGCAAACGCCGCCAATTCGCGATATTGCGCCAGATTGGTGCGGATACCGCCCGACAAACCTTTAATCCAGTTGGTTTGCGCCGCGCCGCCCACACGAGAAACGGAGATACCCGCATTGATGGCGGGGCGGATGCCAGCGTTGAACAAATTAGTTTCAAGGAAAATTTGTCCATCCGTGATCGAAATCACATTTGTCGGAACAAAGGCGGACACGTCACCCGCCTGCGTTTCAATAATGGGCAAAGCAGTCAGAGACCCCGTTTTGCCTTTCACTTCCCCTTTGGTGAAAGCCTCAACATAGTCCGCATTCACACGGGCTGCGCGCTCCAGCAAACGGCTATGCAGATAAAACACATCGCCCGGGAAGGCCTCGCGCCCAGGCGGGCGGCGCAACAAGAGGGAAACCTGACGATAAGCCACGGCCTGCTTGGACAAATCGTCATAAACAATCAGCGCATCCTGTCCGCGATCGCGGAAATACTCGCCCATGGTGCAACCGGAATAAGCGGCCACATACTGCATGGCGGCAGATTCAGAAGCTGACGCTGCCACCACGATGGTGTATTCCATGGCGCCGGCCTGTTCAAGCGCGCGCACCACATTCTTGATGCTGGACGCTTTTTGCCCAATCGCCACATACACGCAGGTCATATTCTGACCTTTCTGATTGATGATGGCATCAATGGCTACGGCCGTTTTACCAGTCTGGCGGTCGCCAATAATCAGTTCGCGCTGACCGCGTCCCACAGGCACCATGGAATCAATCGCTTTCAAGCCAGATTGAACAGGCTGACTGACGCTCTGACGCGCAATCACGCCAGGAGCCACTTTTTCAATAACGTCCGTCAATTTGGCATCGATTGGACCTTTGCCGTCAATTGGCTGCCCTAGCGCATTGACCACGCGTCCAATCAATTCAGGTCCCACGGGCACTTCCAGAATGCGTCCCGTGCATTTGACGGTATCACCCTCCGAAATATGTTCATAGCCCCCCAAGATCACGGCGCCAACGGAATCGCGTTCCAGATTCAGCGCCAAGCCAAAAGTGGCTTGGCCATCAGGTGCCACGGGAAACTCCAGCATCTCGCCCTGCATGGCATCGGAGAGGCCATGAATGCGAACAATGCCATCAGTGACAGAGACTACTGTGCCTTGGTTGCGAATTTCGGAGCCAACGCCCAGCCCTTCAATACGGCTTTTGATAAGTTGAGAAATTTCGGCTGGATTGAGCTGCATGACTCTTTCCTTTGTTCATTGGGTTATCGGTCCGCTTGCGCCGTCAGGCGGAAAGGGCCATCTTCATTTGCTGCAAGCGTGCGCGCACTGAGGTGTCAAGCACTTCGTCGCCCACCTTGACTCGGATGCCGCCAATCAAATCCGGCATTTGCTCCACTCGTAGCTGCAATTGGCAGCCAAAGCGTTTTTCGAGTGTTAATTTGAGCGCCTTCAGATCCGGCTCGGCAATAGGAAATGCGCTGTAAACAACTGCATCGACCTCTCCCGTCACACTGCTGATCAGCGCACGGAACTGCCGCGCCACTTCCGGCAGCGCTGCCAAACGCTCGTTGTCAATGACTACGCGCAGAAAATTTGCTCCGCGCTCAGGCAAGGCTTTGGGAAGCAACCCCGACACAAGCTGAAAAACCTGCTGCGCATCGACACGCGGATCAGCCGCGAACTCAAGCAGCTGATCATCAGCTGCAACGGCAGCCAATGCATCAAGCCACTCCTGAGCCGCAGATAAATCTGACCGCTCCGCCTGAAACAACGCTTCCGCATACGGACGCGCAATAGTGGCTAGTTCAGCCATGAGCACTCCTCGCTTTTCAGATCACAGCTCAGCCTTCAGGCGATTCAACAAATCCGCATGAACGCTGGCATTCACCTCTTTGCGCAGGATTTGCTCCGCCCCCTTGACTGCCAATGCGGCCACATCTTCCCGCAAAGCCTCGCGCACACGGACGGCCTGTTGCTCGGCTTCAGCTTTGGCGGCAGCCAGGATTTTGTTGCTTTCTTCTGCCGCCCTGGCTTTGGCCTCTTCTATGATGGCTTGCGCCCGGCGATCGGCATCTGCCAAGCGTTGCGTCGTTTCATTGCGCGAGGCAGCCAGCTCTTTCTCGACACGTTGATTGGCGGCAGCCAACTCGGTTTTTGCCTTATCGGCGGCGGCCAGTCCGTCGGCAATTTTCTGGGCACGTTCGTCCAGCGCTTTTGTGATCGGCGGCCACACGAACTTCATCGTGAACCAAACCAGGATCGCAAAAACAACGGCCTGCAGAAACAGGGTCGCGTTGATATTCACGGTTCAACTCCTTTCATCCCGGAAAGGGAGAACCGGTCAAGCGGCGATCTGGAAAGGATTGGCAAATGCGAACAACAGGGCAACAGCGACGCCAATCAGAAAAGCGGCGTCAATCAGCCCTGCCAAAATGAACATTTTGGTTTGCAGCTCATTCATCAGTTCAGGCTGACGGGCAGAGGATTCAAGAAACTTGCCGCCCATGAGCGCAATACCAATAGAGGCGCCAATGGCGCCCAGGCCCACAATAAATCCACAAGCCAAAGCGACGAGGCCGAGAATGTTTTCCATGATTACTCCTGATAAGAAAAGGAAAAGAAAAGGAAATCGTTGAGAATCAGTGCGAGTCGTGCGCCTGCCCCACATAAATTAACGTCAGCATCATGAAGATGAACGCCTGCAGGGTAATCACCAAAATATGAAAGATAGCCCAAGCCGAACCGGCAATCACGTGCCCGACCGCCAGCCAGAAACCACCGGAAACGGGATTGAACTGCCACGCCCACGCACCGCCCATCAAAGCCACCAGCATGAACACCAGCTCGCCCGCGAACATATTGCCAAACAGCCGCATGCCATGCGAAACCGTCTTGGCGATGAATTCGATAATCTGCATCACAAAGTTGATTGGATACAAAAATACCTTGTCGCCAAACGGCGCCGCTACCAGCTCATGCGCCCAGCCGCCCACGCCCTTGATTTTTACGTTATAGAACAGGCAAACAAGAAGAACGCTGACCGACAGACCCAGCGTGGTTGAAAGATCGGCTGTTGGAACGACGCGCATGTAATCCTTGTAACCCATCGCCGGGCCTGCCGAATGCCACATGGCGGGTATCCAGTCAACTGGCAGCATATCCATGGCATTCATCATGAAAATCCAGACAAACACGGTAAGCGCCAGGGGAGAAACCAGTTTACGGCTCTTGGCATTATGAATCACGCCTTTCGCCTGATTCTCAACCATTTCAGCCAGTATTTCGACAGCCGCCTGAAAGCGGCCCGGAACACCAGAAGTAGCCCTTCGCGCCCCCAGCCACAACAGCCAGCAACCGAGTGCACCACAAACAACAGACCAAATCAGCGAATCGACATTGAAGAGGCTGAAATCGACAATGCTCTTTTGCGAGGCGGCCTCAAAAGAAAAATTGCTTTGCAGATGATGCAAGTGATGCTGGATGTATTGTCCAGCTGATGGCGCGTGCCCAACAGTTTCAGAAGCCATGTTGATTCGTCACAAACCTTGTTTTCTCATGTCCTTTAAGACATCGCTTTCCGGCGCGCCGACTGCCACCAAAGAGATAGCCAATACGACTTGATCACCAGCACGAAACCAGCCAGCAACGCCAGCCAGTCAAGTTGCGATCCCAGCAGCCGGGGCGCCATGCACAACATGGCTACCGTTAGCGCAATCTTGGCACCTTCCCAGACAAAAAGACGAAGAAGCGACACGCCCGCCAGCGGGGTCTGCGGCCGCCACAGGCCCGTTGTGCCAAAGGCGAACAGCGCTGCTGGCAACACTACCGCCGCACTGCCGTATGCGACTGATCCAGCCGCACTGCGCGATTGCGTCAGCGCCCAGACCAACAAGCTCACAAACGCGCCGACAGTCATCTGCATCAGCAGCGTGCCTGTCAGCGACAGAGACCGATGGTTCTTGCGCCATTGCTGCGCCTGCTGGGCAGTCAATGGGGGCGGTGTTGTCTCGACTCCATCCTCATCAGGAAAACTTGCGAATTCCACTTCAGACGACGCCTGCGCGGCACATTCAGCCATCTCAACGTCTCCTTCAAGGTTTTCGCAAACTTTTGCAATTATATGGACAATCTTTTGCCCTTCCGCCTCCTTTTGAACCCTTATTCAAAGCAGCAGATGGGGCGCGCTTCTGCTTCTTTCTTTTAGTTAGGCCAAGGACCGTCACCCAGGCGCAGATTGGTTTGCACGGGCGCATCGGGATCAATCAGCGGCTGCGGACGCGGGCCGGGGCGGGCCATCGCAGCGACCGGGCTGTTTTGGGTTTCGTCGCGTTCGCAGAAAACGGGAGCGGGAATGCCTGTGTAATGCAGCGCCACCAAACGTTTGTGCAACCCCAAGCCGAATTCGGCCCGTAGCGTTTCATCGGCATACTGCAGCGCGCCGCCATCGGCATCCGCACCGGCCTGGCGCTCCAGCACGACAAAGCCGCGCAGCCCCTCCACAATGGCCATGTCCTGATACAGGCGGGCCTCAAATTGCAGCTCGTACGGACAGTGGTAGCGCAAACGCGGTGCATCGAGCATGGCGGCACATCCTGGCAGCGCAACCGCTATCAGAACCATAGCTGCACGGGCTGTATTGACGGGGACTTGTGGCATTTTTTAATCTGATCCGCAACCCCGCTTCACCGGGGCCAAAGCGCCCACATGCGCAGCGGCTGCTTCAGCCGTCCGGCCAATGCGCCCGCTTCCTCGCCCCAGCCTGCGAAGTAGTCGGCCCGAACCGCGCCCGTAATGGCGCTGCCCGTGTCTTGCGCCAGTACCAGCCGGTTGAGCTGCGCCTGCGGCCCCGAACTGGAAATCCACACAGGCGTGCCATAAGGAATGCTTTGCGGATCCACGGCGATGGAGCGCCCCGGCGTCAGCGGCACGCCTTGCGCGCCGCGCGGACCAAAGTTCGCATCCAGCTCGCTCATGGCTTCCTCGCGGAAAAAAGTCACGCGCGGATTGCTCCACAGCATCTCCTGCTGGCGATGCGGGTTCCGCGCCGCCCATGCCTTGATGCCCGGCCAGGTCGCGTCTGACACCGCTCCTTGGTCCAGCAACCAGCGGCCCACGCTCTTGTAAGGATGACCGTTCGTGGCAGCGTAGGCCAGCCGCACCAGCCGCTGGCGGCCATCTGGCTCGCTCACCACGGCCCGGCCCGATCCTTGTATTTGCAGCATCAGCGCATCCACCGGATCGGCCAGCCACATCAGTTCCTGCCCGGCCAGCGCCGCGCGCGCCTGCGGCAGCTGCTCCATCTGCTGGCGCGAATACCACGGCCCGCGCGCGCTCACGCCTGGCGGCGGGCGATGCAGCGGCACGGCAAAGCCCGGGCGCTGCACGCGCGAAGCTCGCACCACCGGCTCAAAGTAGCTCGTCAGCAGACCCTCACTGCTCGCACTGGCAAGCGCCTCCACGCGATAGGGCCGCAGCCGCGCGCGCATCCATTGCTGCTGCTCCTGCGGCGTCGCCAGTGTCAGGCGGCGCACTTCATCGCACAGCGGCGCAAAAACTGGGCCAGGGCGCTCGCAGCTTTGCAGCCATGCAAACCAGGCTTGATTGGTATCGTCTTGCTCAAAGCCGGGCAGCTCGGCCCAGCGCACCGGCGTCCAGCGGCTGCGCGCGCGAATCATGGGCGGCGGCAGCGGGGCTGAATCCGCAGGGTCATACGCCATAGGCGGCAACGGAGGCGCCAGCTCGCTTTCATCAGGATGAGGGACGCTGGCACAGCCAGCCAGCCACGCGGCCAGCGCCAGCATCATCAGCCAGGCGCTGAAATGGGTTGTTTGAGGCATGGGGCGCGATTGTGCGCAAAGGCATGCAAGGCGGCGTTTCTTGCTGCAACGCGCTCAGAACTCGCCCTCAAACACAAAGCCCTGCCTGCAAAGTTGGCTCATCCATTCAATCAAGCGGTCTGGCATGGCAGGCCATGCGCGCCAATGTGGCGCAGCTGCTAGATGGGCGAGTGTGTTATCCGTCAGCCGCGCTTGCGCCTTGTCGCCCACGTCCGCTTTTCAGCGCTTACCGGCGCGCCGTGAACAGGTTTTCACATGCGGCCAAAGGCCCAGCCGGTGGCGGCGGGCGCGCCTTCCACCTGATCGAGCAGGCGCAGCAGCGGAGTCAGTTCGGCGTAGCGGCCAGCGGTGTGGCGGATGTAGGCCAGAAAGCGCGGGGCATCGGCCAGGTATTGGGGCTTGCCGTCGCGCAAGGTGAGGCGCGCGAAGATGCCAGCCACTTTCAGATGGCGCTGCAAACCCATCCACTCCACGGCGCGCCAGAAGCTGGCGAAGTCGGCATGCCAGTCTTCAAAGTCCATCAGGCCGGCCTTGCGCGCCTGCTCCCAGTAGCGGATGGTGATATCGAGCACGAATTCCTCGTCCCAGCTCATGAAAGCATCGCGCATGAGGCTGGCGATGTCATAGGTGACCGGGCCGCAGACGGCGTCCTGAAAGTCCAGCACGCCCAGCGGGCCGCCGGCCTGCGCGGGGAGCATGAGGTTGCGGGGCATGTAATCACGATGCACAAAGACTTGCGGTGCTGCAAGGTTGCGGGCGGTGATGAGGCTGAAGATGCCATCCAGCGTCTGGCGCATGGCGCCGTCCACGGCCACGCCCTTGTGCCGGGCCAGATACCACTCGGGAAAGAGTTCCAGCTCGCGCCGCAGCAAAGCCGCGTCATACGGCGGCAGCGCGCCGGGGCGGCTGGCAGCCTGCCAGCGGATGAGGCTTTCAACGGCGGCCATGAACAGCGGGCGGGCGGCGTCCGCGCGGGTTTCGGGCGGGGTGGCCTCCAGCGCCTGAAGCATGGTTTGCGCGCCCAGGTCAGTCAGCAGCATGAAGCCGTCTTCCTGCGCCCAGTCCAGCACGCGGGGCACGTGCAGGCCCGCCGCCTGCGTGAGCGCGGCCACGTGTACGAAGGGAGCGCAGTTTTCGTGCGCGGGCGGCGCGTCCATCACGATGAAAGAGCCGCCGCCTGCCGCATCCACGCGCAGGTAGCGGCGAAAGCTCGCGTCCGCCGAGGCCGGGCGCACGCTGGCAGGCAACAGGCCGTAGGCCGGGGCCACGCGGGCCAGCCAAGCGTCAAAAGCGGCATGGCGGATGGCGTCAGACCACGCAACGGCGGGCGGAGAAACGGAATTGGCAGTCATGGAGCGGACGGTGCAAGAAAAGGAAGAAAAAAGGAGAAAGCGGGGCGGCCACGTGACAGCGTTGAAAGCGTTGAAAAGGTGCGAAACGGAGAAAAACGCCGTGAAAGGCAAGCCGGGAAACCAGCAGGCGGCCGGAAAGGGGGACGGGCAGAAGCAGGCCAAAGAGGAGCCCCAAGGGTGCTCATGGATAATTCAAATTCATTCTACGAACGCTGCGCTGCCCGCCCCGGGCGGCTTTTTCCTGCCCCCGCCGTGCCGAAAGCGCCCCTTCCTTCTTTTCTTCATGCCGCTTCACGCCTCGCGCCGCTGGCTTGCGCCGCTTTTTTCTGTGCGGCGGCGGCTGCGCAAGGCTCTAAAAGCAGCGCGCCGCTGGCCCTGCGCGCCACGCCGCAATTGCGCGAAGCCCTGCCGCCCAGCGGTACGGCGCTGCCCGTGGCGGTGCGCGCTGATGCGTTCACAGGGCAAAGCCGCCAGCGTGTGACTTTGCAGGGCAACGCCGAACTGCGCCGCCCGGGCCTGACGATCAAGGCCGACTGGCTGGAATACGACCAGGTGAGCGACACCGCCCGCGCCCGGGGCCATTTGCGCATCAACCGCGCGGGCGACCGCTACACAGGCAGCGAAGGGCAGATGCAAGTGGAGGCTTTTGAGGGCCATGTTCTGGAGCCAGGCTACGAGCTGCTGGCCACGGGCGCGCACGGGCAGGCGGCGCGGCTGGACTTTCTGGATCAGGACCGCTTCACCGTACAGCAGGGCGACTACACCACCTGCCAGCGCGGCGGCCCCGATTGGGCGCCCGACTGGCTGCTGCGCGCTGACGTGCTGGAGATCGACCAGGAAGAAGAGATGGGCCACGCAAAAGGCGCGGTGCTGCGCTTCAAGGGCGTGCCGCTGCTGCCGCTGCCTTCCATGAGCTTCGCGCTGGGCAGCCAGCGCAAATCAGGCTGGCTGCCGCCCACCGTGGGGCTGGACAGCACGTCGGGCCTGAACCTGATGGTTCCCTACTACTGGAACATCGCCCCCAACCGTGACGCCACCGTCACCCCTGCGCTGATGAGCAAGCGCGGGCTGGATTTGGCCGGGCAATTCCGCTACCTGGAAAGCGACTACGCAGGCGAAATCAATGCCAATGTGCTGCCCAATGACCGCCTGCGTGGCCGCACGCGCTGGGGCCTGTTCACGCGCCACAGCGGCACGCTGCGCGCGCCATTGGCCGCAGGCGGGCCTATCGGGCTGTACATGAACATCAACCGCGTGAGCGACAACGATTTCTGGCGCGACTTCACGCACCGCGGCGTGTCGCTTTCCACGCGCCTGCTGGCCACCGACGGGGGGCTGAGCTGGTCGCGCGGCCCTTTTTCGCTGACCGCCCGCGCCCTGAAGTGGCAGACGCTGCAAGACGCCGACTCGCCCATCGTCCCCCCTTACGACCGCCTGCCGCAGCTGGCCGCCCGCTGGGCGCGCACCAGCGACGCCGGGGCGCTGGACTACTCCGTGGAAGCCGACTTCACCCGCTTTCGCGCGCTGGCCCATCTCACCGGCCAGCCCAATGCCAGCCGCGCCTACATTCACGCGCAGGCGGCCCGGCCCTGGACGGCGGCCTGGGGCTTTTTCACCCCCCGGCTGCAAGTGCACGCCACCAGCTACCAGTTTGACGGCGAGCTGGGCAATGGCCGCCGCAGCGCCAGCCGGGCGCTGCCCACCGCCAGCCTGGACGGCGGCCTCATCTTCGAGCGCCGCGCCAGCTACTTTGGCCGCGCCTTCCGCCAGACGCTGGAGCCCAGGCTGATGTACGTCTACACCCCGTTTCGCGACCAGAGCCATCTGCCCAATTACGACTCGGGTCTGTACGACTTCAACTTCGCCACCATCTGGGCCGCCAACGCCTTTGCGGGCCATGACCGCGTGGTGGACAACAACCTCGTCACCTTTGGCCTCACCAGCCGCCTGCTGGCCGCTGACAGCGGCGCCGAAACCGTGCGCCTGGCCGTGGCGCAGCGCTACCGCTTCGCGCCCCAGCGCGTTACCCTGCCCCACGGCACGGGCACCAACAAGGGCCTGTCTGACGTGATGCTGGGCGCCAGCACCCGCTGGCAGACTGATGGCGGCGCGCGCTGGATTTTTGACGCCGTGGCGCAATACAACCTCGACAAGCACGAATCCACCCGCACCACCGTCTCGGCCCGCTACACGCCTGGCGAATACCGCACCGTCAACGTGGCCTGGCGGCGCGAGCGCGATCTCGGCTCCCAGCAAATCGACCTGGGCTGGCAATGGCCGCTGGACCGCATCTGGCAGCACGAAAGCTGGCGCGGCCAGGCCAGCGCCGCCAGCGGCTGCAACACGGGCCGCTGGTACGGCGTGGGCCGCATGAACTACAGCGTGCCCGACCGCAAGCTGGTCGATGCCGTGCTCGGCGTGGAGTACGCCGCCGGCTGCTGGATAGGCCGCGTGGTCATGAGCCGCCTGCAAACCAACACCACATCGGCCACCAAGAGCCTGATGTTCCAGCTCGAATTCACCGGGCTGGCGCGCATCGGCAACAACAACCCGCTGCAAACCCTGCGCAACAACATACCTGGCTACCAGACCTTGCGCGACGAAACCGTGGCTCCCAGCCGCTTTACACGCTATGACTAACTCCTTCCTGCGCCGCCGCCCCCAGCGGGCGGCCCTCGCCGCCGCCTTGCTGGCCCTGCCCCTGCTGGCCCTGCCCGCCCGCGCCACTGACGCCGCCGCTGATACACAGCCCGGCAAGGCGCAGACAAACAAACCCGCCCAAAAAGCGGCCTCAAAGCCCGCCCGGCGCGCTGCCAAGGCCGCTGCCCCAAAACCTGCGGCCAAGCCTGCCGCAAAACCGGCGACAAAACCGGTAACGAAGCCCGCCGCAAAACCGGCTGCGGCAAAGCCCGCCGCGCCCGCCGCTTCCGCAGCGCCCGAACCCGCCAGGCCTGCCGCCGCGCAACAGGCCGATTTCATCGTGGCCGTGGTCAATGACGAACCTGTCACCAACAACGAGCTGCGCGGCCGCATGGCCCGCGCCGAGCGCCAGCTCCGGTCACGCGGCGGCGCTGCGCCAGACGAAGCCGAACTGCGCCGCGAAATGCTGGAGCGCCTCATCGCCGAACGCGCCCAGCTTCAGTACGCCAAGGAAACCGGGCTGGAAGTGGACGAAGGCGCGCTCAAGCAGGCCGAGCTGTCCATCGCCCGCCAGAACCAGCTGCCCGACGTGGCCGCCCTGCACCGCCAGCTCGCGCAGGAAGGCATCGCCGTCAAGGACTTTCAAAACAGCGTGCGCGAACAAGTGCTGCTGGCACGCCTGCGCGAGCGCGAAATCGAGCCGCGCGTGCGCGTGACCGACAAGGAAGTCGATGCCTACATTCAGGAACAAACCGGCCAGAAAGCCACGCCGCAGCAGGCCCTGAACCTGGCCATGATCCTCGTGGCCGTGCCCGAAAACGCCAGCGCCGAAGAAACGGCCCGCCTGCAAAAGCGCGCCGAAGAAGTGGCCCGCCGTGCCCGCTCGGGCGAAGACTTCGCGGCCCTGGCGCGCGAGTTTTCCGACGCCAACAACCGGGGCAGCGACGGCGGCGTGCTCGGCCTGCGCGATGAAGACCGCTACCCCGCCCTGTTCGTGGACAGCGTGCGCCGCGCCCGCGTAGGCGACATCGCCGGCCCCGTGCGCTCCGGCGCGGGCTTTCACATCCTCAAGCTGCTGGAGCGCAAGCGCAGCGAAACCCTGCCGGAAGTGACCATTCCCCAGACCCGCGCGCGCCACATCCTGCTGCAAACCGGCCCCACGCAAAGCGAGCAGGTTGCCAAATCGCGCCTGGCCGACTTCAGGCGCCGCATCCTCTCCGGCCAGGCCAGCTTCGAGCAGCTCGCGCGCGAAAACTCGCAAGACGGCAGCGCCGCCGAAGGCGGCGACCTCGGCTGGGCCACGCCCGGCCAGTACGTGCCCGAATTCGAGCAAGCCATGAACAACCTTGACGTGGGCGGCATCAGCGAGCCTGTCGTCAGCCGCTTTGGCGTGCACCTGATCAAAGTGGAAGACCGCCGCCAGGCATCGCTGTCTGCCGCCGAGCAGCGCCAGCTGGCCCGCAACGTGCTGCGCGAGCGCAAGGCCGAAGAAGCCTTCGACACCTGGGCGCGCGAAGTGCGCGGCCGCGCCTACGTGGAATACCGCGAGGCCCCGCGCTGAAAGCCGCTTCCAGGGGCTGAATTTTGCTCCTCTATCAATAGCATGAGGTCCTACTGGAATGGGCGCAGAAGCTGTTTCTGGCACCTCTGAATTTGCTCCTCTTTCTGAATCCATTCGCCCGGGCGCCAGACTGGCGTTTTCCCTGAACAGCTTCTCGGCGGGCCGCCCCGGCGCGGCCCGCGCTTTTGGCGCAGGCCCGAAGCCGCCCGCCCCATGACCCGTGTCCCATCGCCCACGTCCAAGCACTGAAATACCCCAAATGCCCGCGACTGCCTTCCTGCCCCTTCTGCCCGGCCAGATCATTGAAGGCCGCCCCGCCACGCTCGGCGTGCTCGGCGGCGGCCAGCTGGGCCGCATGTTCGTGCGCGCCGCGCAGGCGCTCGGCTTTGAAACCGTGGTGCTCGACCCTGACCCCGCCAGCCCCGCCGGGCGCTCCTGCCACCACTTCATCCAGGCGGCTTACGAAGACGCCGAGGCCCTGCGCGAAATGGCGCGCCTGGCCCACGCCATCACCACCGAATTTGAAAACGTGCCTGCCGCCTCCTTGCGCGAGCTGGCCCGCCTGCGCCCCGTCACCCCGTCGGCGGACACCGTTGCCATCGCGCAAGACCGCATCCGTGAAAAAGCCTGCTTCGCCCAATGCGCCGCGCAAAGCGGCGTGCCCCCTGCGCCCCACGCCGTGATCGAAACAGAGGCTGACCTGGCTGCCGCTGCTGAAAACCTGATGCCCGGCGTGCTCAAAACCGCCCGCCTGGGATACGACGGCAAAGGCCAGGCGCGCGTGGGCACGCGCCAGGAGCTGGCCGACGCCTGGCACGGCATGGGCCGCCGCGCCTGCGTGCTTGAAAAACGCCTGCCGCTGGCTGCCGAATGCTCCGTCATCGTCGCGCGCGGGCGCGACGGCCAGACGGTCTCCCTGCCCGTGCAGCGCAACCTGCACCGCAACGGCATCCTCGCCGTCTCCGAAATCCACGAAGGCAACATCCCCGCTCCGCTGGCCGCCCAGGCGCAGGCCGCCACCTGCCGCCTGGCCCACGAGCTGGGCTACGTGGGCGTGCTCTGCGTCGAATACTTCGTGCTGGAGGACGGCTCGCTCATCGTCAATGAAATGGCGCCGCGCCCGCACAACAGCGGCCACTACAGCATTGACGCCTGCGACCTCTCCCAGTTCGAGCTGCAAGTGCGCGCCCTGGCCGGCCTGCCCCTGCCCGCACCGCGCCAGCACAGCCCCGCCATCATGCTCAACCTGCTGGGCGATCTCTGGCTTGACGCCGCCGGCCAGCCGCGCCAGCCCCCCTGGCGCCAAATCCTGGCCCTGCCCGGCGCCCACCTGCACCTCTACGGCAAAACCGAAGCGCGCCCCGGCCGCAAGATGGGCCACCTCACCTTCACCGGCCCCACCCCCCAGGCCGCCCGCGCCAACGCCCAGACCGCCGCCGCCCTGCTGGGCATCGAGGCTTTCTGAAAGCCTGCTTGCAGGCTGCCCACGAGGGGCCTGGGCCGGATGAGCGGCAAGGCGCAAGCCATTCGGGGCTGCGCCGTTCGCACGCAAGACGGGGAGCTGAAACGCCGGGCTGAATGCTGAATGTGCGGCATTATTCAGCTCCTTTATCAATAGCAATATGTCCTAGTAGATATTGCGCGAGACGGCATTTTCACCCTCCTATATCCGCTCCTGTTTTTGATGTTTCCTGGCGAGCGAGGCTGATGCCGCCTTCGTTTTGCGGGCAGTCCGCTTTTTATTCTTGCGCTTCAGGCGCGAAGCGCGGGTCGGCAGGAGCGTCGCCGCATTCGGCCTGCTGCGCGCCGCGAATGTGTTCGTAGATGGCGTGAATCAGAGGCTGGCAGCCTTCGCGCGTGAGGGCGGAAATTTCGTAAACAGGGCCTTTCCAGCGCAGGCGGCGCACAAAGTCCTGCACGCGGGCCGCGCGCTCTTGTGGCGGCACCATGTCCAGCTTGTTGAGCACCAGCCAGCGCGGTTTTTCGTACAGCGCCTGGTCGTACTTTTTCAGCTCCTGCACGATGGCGCGGGCCTGCTCCACGGGGTCGGTTTCCTCATCAAACGGGGCCAGATCGACGATGTGCAGCAAAAGCCGCGTGCGCTGCAAGTGGCGCAGAAACTGGTGACCCAGGCCCGCGCCTTCGCTCGCGCCTTCGATGAGGCCGGGAATGTCAGCCACCACGAAGCTTTGCTGCGGCCCCACGCGCACCACGCCCAGGTTGGGGTAGAGGGTGGTGAAGGGGTAGTCGGCGATCTTGGGGCGCGCGTTGCTGACGGCGGCGATGAAGGTGGATTTGCCCGCGTTGGGCATGCCCAGCAGGCCCACGTCGGCCAGCACTTTCAGCTCCAGCTTCAGGCTTTTTTGCTCGCCGGGCTTGCCGGGCGTTTTCTGGCGCGGGGCGCGGTTGATGGCGCTTTTGAAGCGCAGGTTGCCGTGGCCGCCTTCGCCGCCTTTGGCGATCATGATTTTTTCGCCGGGCCGCAAAAGCTCGTGCAGCACTTCGCCCGTCTGCGCGTCGCAGATGAGGGTGCCGACGGGCATTTTCAGCGTCACGTCTTCGCCTGCCGCGCCAAAGCGGTCAGACCCCATGCCGTGCTGGCCGCGTTTGGCTTCGTGGCGGCGGGCGTAGCGGTAGTCCACCAGCGTGTTCAGGTTGGCATCGGCCACGGCGTAAACGTGGCCGCCGCGCCCGCCGTCGCCGCCATCGGGGCCGCCGAATTCCTTGTATTTCTCGTGGCGGAATGACACGCAGCCATTGCCGCCATCGCCTGCCGCCACGTCAATCAGGGCTTCATCAACGAATTTCATGGAAATTGCTCCGGCTGCGAAAACAAAAAAGCCCCGCAGGCAGCGCTGCGGGGCCGGGCATTGTGCCTTTGGCGAAAGCCTGAACCGGCTCTTGGAACAGGTTTCAGGCCGCCAGGGGCGTGACCACCACGGTGTGGCGGTTCAGCGCGCCTTTGGTCACGAAAGAGACTTTGCCATCCACCAGCGCGAACAGGGTGTGGTCCTTGCCCACGCCCACATTGGCGCCCGGATGAAATTTGGTGCCGCGCTGGCGCACGATGATGGAGCCGGCGGGAATGCTTTGGCCGCCGAACACCTTCACGCCCAGCATCTTCGGTTTGGAATCGCGGCCGTTGCGTGTGGAGCCGCCGCCTTTTTTGTGTGCCATGTCTGTTTCTCCTATTGGGTCAGAAAGACTGTGTATGCCTGTTTGCCTGAAGCGCAGCTCAGGCGGCGATGGCGCCGATTTCCAGCTCGGTAAACAGCTGGCGGTGGCCCTGGCGTTTTTGATAGTGCTTGCGGCGGCGCATCTTGAAGATGCGCACTTTGTCGTGCTTGCCGTGCGCCAGCACTTTGGCCTTGACGCTCGCGCCGGCCACCAGCGGCGTGCCGAGCTTGACGGTGTCGCCGTCGAACACGGCCACCACTTGCTCCAGCACGATTTCCTGGCCAACGTCCGCAGCAATCTGTTCTACCTTGATCTTGTCGCCGGCGGCCACGCGGTATTGCTTGCCTCCGGTTTTTACGACTGCGTACATGGAAAAAATCCTCTCAGTGAAATGAAAAGCTCCGTTTGGAAAGCGCCCGTGCGGGCCAAACGGAACCGCGCATTCTATCTGCCCCGCCCGTATTTCGCCAAACGCCTGTCGCGCAAGCAGATAATTCGCGGCCATGAGCACTCCCTACGCCTCCTTTCCCGCAGGCCGCCCGCGCCGCCTGCGCCGCGATGACTTCACCCGCCGCCTGGTGCGCGAAAACCGCTTGAGCGCCGATGACTTCATCTACCCCGTGTTTGTGCTGCAAGGCCAGGGCCGCCGCGAGGCCGTACCCTCCATGCCCGGCGTGGAGCGCCTCTCGCTCGATTTGCTGCTGCCCGTGGCCGAGGAATGCCTGGCGCTGGGCATCCCGGCGCTGGCCCTTTTCCCCGTGATTGACGCCAGCCTGAAAGACGCGCAAGGCAGCGAAGCCGCCAACCCCGAGGGCCTCATTCCCGCCGCCGTGCGCGGCCTGAAGGCGCGCTTTCCCGAGCTGGGCGTAATGACCGACGTGGCGCTAGACCCCTACACCAGCCACGGCCAGGACGGCCTGCTCGATGAAAGCGGCTACATCCTCAACGACCCCACCGTCGCCCAGCTCGTGAAGCAGGCCCTGGCGCATGCCGCAGCGGGTGCGGACATCGTTGCGCCCAGCGACATGATGGATGGCCGCATCGGCGCGGTGCGCCAGGCGCTGGAAGCCGCCGGCCACGTCCACACCCGCATCATGGCCTACAGTGCCAAATACGCCAGCGCCTTCTACGGCCCCTTCCGCGATGCCGTGGGCAGCGCCGCCAGCCTGGGCAAAAGCAACAAAAAGGTCTATCAGATGGACCCGGCCAACAGCAACGAGGCGCTGCGCGAAGTGGCGCTGGACATTGCCGAAGGCGCCGACATGGTCATGGTCAAGCCCGGCCTGCCGTATCTGGACGTGCTGCGCCGCGTGAAAGACGAATTCGCCATGCCCACTTTTGCCTACCAGGTCAGCGGCGAATACGCCATGCTCAAGGCCGCCGCCCAAAACGGCTGGCTCGCGCACGATGCCGCCATGCTGGAGAGCCTGCTGGCCTTCAGGCGCGCCGGCGCCGATGGCGTGCTCACCTACTTCGCCCGCGAAGCCGCCCGGCTGCTCAAAAGCGGCGCGCCCTATTGATTCATGGCCTCCGGCCTGCCGTGGCCCGTGGACAATCCCGCGCCATGACTGCCCCCGCAACCCTGACTCTGACCCGCCCCGATGATTGGCACTTGCACGTGCGCGATGGCGCTGTGCTGCCGCTGCTGATGCGGCATGCCGCCGCGCAGTTTGGCCGTGCCATCATCATGCCCAATCTGCGCCCGCCCGTGACCACCGTCGCGCAGGCGCAGGCCTACCGCGAGCGCATCTTGCAAGCCCTGCCCGAAGGCGCGGCCTTCGAGCCGCTGATGACGCTTTACCTGACCGACAACACCCCGCCTGCGGAGATTGAGCGCGCGCGCGAAGCCGGCATACACGCCCTCAAGCTCTACCCCGCCGGCGCCACCACCAACAGCGACGCGGGCGTGACCGATCTGCGCAAAACCTGGCCCGCGCTGGAGGCCATGCAGCGCCTGGGGCTGAAGCTGCTCATGCACGGCGAAGTGACCGACCCGGCCGTGGACCTGTTTGACCGCGAGGCTGTCTTCATCGAACGCGTGCTCGCGCCGCTGCGGCGCGACTTTCCGGCGCTGCCCATCGTGTTCGAGCACATCACCACCCAAGACGCCGCCCAGTACGTGGCGCAGGCTGATGAAGGGCTGGCCGCCACCATCACCGCCCACCACCTGCTCTACAACCGCAACGCCATCTTCACCGGCGGCATCCGCCCGCATTACTACTGCCTGCCCGTGCTCAAGCGCGAGGAGCACCGCCAGGCGCTGCTACAAGCGGCCACCAGCGGCAACCCGCGCTTTTTCCTGGGCACCGACTCGGCCCCCCACGCCGCGCATCTGAAAGAGTGCGCCAGCGGCTGCGCGGGCTGCTACACAGCCTACGCCGCGCTGGAGATGTATGCCGAAGCCTTTGAAGCCGCAGGCGCGCTGCACCGCCTGGAAGCCTTCGCCAGCTTCCACGGGCCAGACTTTTACGGCCTGCCGCGCAACAGCAGCCAGATCACGCTCGCGCGCGAGAGCTGGACGGCGCCCGAGAGCTTCGCCTGGGGCGAAGGCTCGCTCAAGCCCCTGCGCGCGGGCGAGGCGCTGGCCTGGCGGCGCGTGGGCTGAGAGCCTGCTCGCGTCCAGCCTGCCTGCGTTGCATCAGAAACAGGAGCAAATATCAGGAGGCTGAAATGCCGCCTAGCGCAGTTTCTACCAGGACATCACGCTACGGATAAAGGAGCAAAAAAGACGGCTCAACCGCTGGCTGGCAGGCCCAGCTTCTGGCGCGTGGCGGCGTCGGGCGGCTGCAGAAAGGCCAGCGCGCCCACTTCCAGATTGCCTGTGGCGATGTACACGTTGGCAAAGCCTGCGGCGCGCAGCGTCTTGTTCATCAGCGCGGGGCTGAAGCCGGTTTTGTGGGCGAAAAAGTCCACGCCGCTGCGGGCGATCTGCGCGCCCCAGCCGTAGAGCACGTCCAGCACCTGAATGGGGCCGCTGGCGCTTTGGTAGAGCACATCGTCCGGCTCCAGGCGGCGCTCGACGGCGATGCGCATCACTTCCTGAATGTCAGGCACGCGGATGAAGGCAAAACCCTGCGGCTTGAGCACGTGGATGAAGCCCGCCAACACCCTGGGCACGTCGTGGCGGAAGTAGTGCTCCAGGTTGTGGGAGCAGTAAACGGCGTCGTACTGGGCGGCGGGCGTGCTGGTCAGCTCGCGTGCATCGCACAGCAAATCGGGCTTGCCGGTAGGGTCTATGTCCAGCAGCAGATGCTCGTAGCCGTCAAAAATGGGCGGCAGGGCAATGGCTTTGGAGTTGCCGCCGACGTTCAGGACTTTGGGCTGGGTCATGTCTTGTGTTTGGGTGTTGGGGCTTGAAACAGAAAGAAGCAAGGGCGGCAAGCATAGCGACGCAAGGGCGGCCTGGCGCAGCCCGCCTGGCCTGGCAGCCGGGGGGCCAATCCGCCCGCCGGAGCTGGCGCAGGACTGCTGTAGCGGAATGATTTCTGCTATTTGATTCGTAGCATTACGTCTTGGTGAAGCGTGCGCAAATGCCGTTTTTCAGGGCCTGGATTTGCTCCTGTTTCAGAAGTGATTCCGGCCTTGCTGCGCACTGGCTGGCGCACCGGCTGACGCATGTCTGGCGCGTGTTCCGCCGCGCCAGACGGCCTTGATGGATGGGCTGCTATGGCCGCTGATCTGCCGCCGCGCCGCGCTGCTGCGCCTGCAAGGCGGCGCGCACGGCGTCGAGCGCTGCGCTGGTGTCAGGCCGCAGGCCGCGCCACCAGGCAAAGGATTCGGCGGCCTGCTCCACGAGCATGCCCAGGCCGTCCGACTGGCGCGGGCAGCCTGCCGCGCGGGCGGCCTGCATGAAGGGCGTGGGGGCCGCGCCATAAACCATGTCGTACGCCAGAGCGGCGGCGGCCAGCAGGGCGGCGGGCACGGCAGGCGACTGCGCGGCCAGCGAGGCCGAGGTGGCGTTGATCACGATGTCAAAGCCCTCATGCGGCGCAGAAAGCGCCGCCAGCTGCTCCAGCCCCATGCCGCGCACGGGGCAGCCAGGCAGGCGCGGGGCGAATTCGGCGGCCAGCGCTTCGGCCTTGTCCGCGCTGCGGTTGGCAATGCGCAGGCAGGCAATGCCCGCGCGGGCCAGCGGCAGCAGTGCGCCGCGCGCTGCGCCGCCCGCGCCCAGCAGCAGCACGCGCTGGCCTTGCAGGGGCTGGCGCAAGCGCGCGGTGATGTCGCGCACCAGGCCCGCGCCGTCGGTGTTGTGCGCTTCGATGCGGCCTGCGGCGTCAAAACGCAAGGTGTTGGCCGCACCGGCCAGGCGGGCCTCGTCGCTGGCGGCGTGGGCGGCGGCCAGGGCGCGCAGCTTGAAGGGCAGCGTCACATTCAGGCCGCGCCCGCCAGCGGCGATGAAGGCGGCCAGCGCAGCCTTAAAGCCGCCGGGCTGCGCGCCGCCGTCTATGGCCTCATACGTCATGCGCTGCCCCGTGGCGCGGGCGAACAGGGCGTGAATTTGCGGCGAGAGGCTATGGCCGATGGGGTGGCCGATGACGGCATAGCGGTCAGGTGCGGACATGGCGGCAAGGAAGGGTGCAAGAAAGGGAGCAAGAAAGGGAGCAAGAAGATGGGCGGCAGGGTAGCGAATGGCGCATGGCTGGCTGAAAAGGGGGCTGAAAAGGGGCTTATTTCGCTCCTTGATTCATAGCATGATGTCCTAGTGCAAACTGCGCAAGGCGGTCTTTTTGTGCCATTATTTTGCTCCTGTTTTTGTGATGCCTGGCGCGATATAGTGCCGGGCCTTGTTTCCCGCTGACCGCCATGCCCGCTGCGACTTTGCCCCCACCTGCTGAAGAACCCGTTTCGGTGCAGCGCCTGCACTTTGCCTGGGGGCGGCAGCTGCTGTATCAGGGGCTGTCGGTGCGGGCGCGCCAGCCGGGCGTCTATGGCCTGTTCGGGCGCAATGGCTGCGGCAAATCCACCTTGCTGAAGCTGCTGGCGGGGCTGCTGGCGCCGCAGCGCGGGCAGGTGCGGGCGCTGGGGTTTGTGCCGCGCCAGCGGCTGCCGCAGTTTCTGGCGCAGGTGTATCTGCTGCCGGAGGAGTTTCATCTGCCCAATCTCACGCCGCTGGAGCTTCAGCGTACGGAAGGCGGTTTTTGGCCGCGCTTTGACGCGGCGCTGTACGCCGCCTGCCTGCAAGCGTTGCAGGTGCCGCTGGCGCAGCCTTTTGCGGGCATGAGCCTGGGGCAGAAAAAGAAGGCGGCCATCGCCTTTGCGCTGGCGGCGCAAACGCCGCTGCTGCTGATGGACGAGCCAACCAACGGGCTGGACATCGTCAGCCGCGCGCAGTTTCGCGCGCTCATGGCGCGGCCCGAGCAGGCGTGGCGCACGGTCATCATCAGCACGCATCAGGCGCATGACCTGGAGAGCGTGCTGAACCATTTGTGGTTTATGGATCAGGGCCGCATCGTGCTGGACGCGAGCATGGCCCGCCTGGCGCAGCGCCTGCACATGGGCGTGGCCGCCAGCGAGGCCGATTTGCCCGCCGCCACGCTGCACCGCGAGCCGCTGGGCGCGCCATCGCCCCGCACGCCCTGGGCCTGGGTGGCGCGCCGCGAGCCAGCGCCTGACGCGCCCGCCGCGCCCGTGCAGCTGGAGCTGCTTTACAAGGCGCTGAGCCTGGCGCCGCAGGCGCTGCTGGCGGCCATAGGCGATGAAGGCGCTGAAACCGGCGAGCCGCCCCAAGGGCATTGGCCGCAAGAGGAGACGCAGCCATGAAGCAGGCATTTTTCAGCCCCCGGCGCTTTGCGCGGCTGGCGCGCCAATACGCGCGCGAGCATGGGCGCGGCTGGGCCGTGGCGGCGCTGGCGCTGGGCGTGCTGCTGGCGCTGCTGGCCGTCATGGTGCTGTCCATCGGCTCTTACGGCCAAGGCATGCAATCCGGCTCGCAAGCCGGCTTTTATTACACCGGCCTGCTGCTGTCGGGCTATCTGGCGGCGCACCGCCTGCATGGCGTGTGGCGCTCGCGCGAGGCGGCGCTGGTGTATCTGATGCGGCCCGCCGCCGTTTTCGAGAAATGGCTGCTGGCTGCGCTGCTGGCGCTGCTGGTCTGGCCGCTGATTTACAGCGCCGTGTTTGCCGTGGTGTATGGCGTGGCGGCGCAAGTGGGCTACGGGCTGGCCGTGGGCGCGTATGAAGACATGCTGCGGCACGGCGGCAACTGGAGCCGCCCGCCCGATGCGGCCGACTACGCCCTGTTTGTGCCCTTGCGCCAGCTGAAAAACGCGCCCGGCCTGGTGGCGCAGGGCATGCTGGCGCTGGCCTATGCCGCGCTCATGGGCTACGCGGCGGCCACGCTCACCTGGTTTGGCCGCCATGCGGCGCTGCGCGCGCTGCTGCTGCTCATTGCGCTGGGCCTGACGACGCTGGTGCTGCTGGCGGGCCTGGGCAACAGCTCCAGCTGGGGCCGCGTGCTGTTTAACGCCTGGCTGCGCCCGCGCCCGCTGCCCCTGTGGGCCAGCCTGCTGGCGGCGGCCTTCTGGCTGGGCGTGCCCGCGCTGCTGTGGCTGGCAAGCTGGCGCGCCTTGCGCGAAAAGGAGCTGGCATGAACGCGCCCGGCCGTCCCCGCTTTCTGGCCGCGCCGCTGCTGGCAGCGGCCATCGTGCTGTTCTGGCTGTGCTTTGCCCTGCCCGAGTGGCTCATGCCCCGCACATTTGACGAAAAGCGCCTGGCCTGGCCCGAAGGCGCGGCGCAAGGCGTGCGGCGCGTGGTGGTGGACCAGAGCCAAACCGAAGCGCGCTACGTCCCCGGTATCCGGCTGCAATGGTCTGCCACGCAAGCGCCTGAAATCAAGATTGACCGGGCCGTGGGCGGCGAGGCCGGCGCGTCTGTCGATCTGCAAGTCAAAGGCGACACCCTCTACATCCGCCCCCGCGCGGATGCGGCGCAACAGGCGCGCGTGTCAGAGGTGAACTCGATCACCTTGCCCATGCAAGTAGCCGAAGTGCAAGCCTGTTCGCTGCACCTGATTGACACGTCATGCCAGCCTTGCGGTCAAAAGCCGGACACGGCAGAAAAAGACACGCTGCCCGCCCTGACGCTGCGCGGCCAGCGCATCGCCGTGGAAGACAAAACACACATCGGCCAGCTGCATATCGACGCCACGGACAGCTCTGCCCTGTGCCCCAAAGAAGAAGAGGAATCGCGCAGCTGGCTGGAGCAGCCCGACATCGAGGTGAACGCCCGCCACGTGCAGGCGCTGCGCATTCGCGCGGCGGGCGGCTCGCTGGACTTGCGCGAAATCAGCCATCTGGACACCGTGCCCGTGACCGCCCCCGGCAAGCTGAAATTGAAGCTGGACCGCATTGAAGACGCGCACCGCGTGCGCTGGCAGCCCCTGCCGCCCTGACTTCGGGCAGGCCCCAGCCAAGAGGCATCAGAAACAGGAGCAAATTCAAAGGGGGAATAAAACCGCTCTCGCGCAGTTTCCACCAGGACATCGCGCTATGGATTGAGGAGCGGATTCAGGCCGCATTCCTCCTTCGCCGCCGCCGCGCGGGCTTCTTCAGAGCCGCCCCCGGCGGCCCCGTTTTGCAGCGGCTCACGCTTCCATCAGCTCGGGGTCGGTGGACTCCATCTCGTAGCTGACGGCCACCAGCGCCAGGCGGGCCGCCACACCGTACATGTAAAAGCGGTTGGGGGCGCTGGCGCCGGGTTTGGCCCCGGGGCGGGGCAGGTGGTCGCTGCCTGCAAGGGCCAGGGGGCGCTGGCGGGCGTCGGGCGTGTCCAGCACTTCGCCGGAGCCGCGCCCGGCGTTCAGGCGGTAAAAGCCCCCGACCACGTAGCGGTCAATGGTGTAGATGACCGGCTCGGCCGTGGCGCTGTCCAGCCGCTCTTGCGTGAGCACGCCTTCTTGCACGACGTATTCGGCCGGCTCCGCCGCAGCGGCCTTGCCCTTGCCGCCCTTGCCCCTGGCTGGCTTGGGCGCGGGCAAGGGGGCGATGTCGCGCGCGTCATGCACGGCCATGGCGGGCATGCTGCTGGAACCCAGATTGGCCTTGACCACGGCGAAGGGCTTTTCATGAATGCCGTATTCCTTGTATTTGCGCCGCACCTTCGCCAGCAGCGCGTCTACGGCGGCGCGCAGCTGGTCGGCCCCGGCCTGCGTGTGCAGGTCAATGGGGTCAGTGACGGCTGACAGCGGGTTGAGCAGCCAGGCGTCAATGCCGATGAGCTTGCCAAAGCGCTTGCACACCTCGGCATAGCAGTGGTGGAACATGCTCTTGCGCCGCACGCTGCCGCCCGCCTGCAAGGGCGGCAGCAGGTATTGCTCGTGCAGCTCTTCCAGAATACCCGGCGCGCCCGCGTTGAGCCGGTTGTTGAGCAAGATGGTGCAGGGGGTGAAGTGATCCAGCCCCAGCCGGTAGGCGCTGCGCTGCGCGGCTTCAAAGGTGAGCAGCTGGCCATCGGCGGCGGCGTAGCTGGCCGCGCTGGCAATGGCCGGGTCGATGGAGCCGTAGCGCACGTTCAGGCCCGCCATGCGGAAGATGTCGCGCAGGCGCTCCAGCCCGGCCAGGTAGTCCGGCTGCGGCGTGCCGTTTTCGGGAATGATGAGCAGGTTGCGCGCTTCAGGGCAGATTTTTTCGATGGCCGCCTGCGCCGCCTGCGCCGCCAGGGGCATCATGCTGTCGGCCAGGTGCTGCCAGCCGTCCGGGAAAAGATCGACCGCCACGGGCGCGAGCTTGAAGCCGGCGTTGCGCACGTCCACGGCGCAATAAATGGGCGGCGTGTGCTCCATCCACTCCAGGCGGAACCAGCGCTCGATGACGGGCGTGGCGTCGAGGATGCGTTGTTCAAGCTCGTTGATCGGCCCGGTCAGGGCGGTGGTGAGGTGGGGAACCATGTGTCAGGGTCTTTCGCGGCAGGAAGGGAAAAGGGGCCAGACAGCAGCTGGCGCATTCTAGGCCGCGAGATGCCGGCCTTTTGCGAAAGGCTCCCAGGTGCGCAGTCTTGCAAGTGCCTGTCCGCAGGCGCGAAAAAAGCGGCGAAAAGGACGGCTTCCTGTGGGCAGGCCGTGAACCGGCCGCTCCAGGCTCAAGGCCCGCCCCGCCCGCTTTGTTTGCCAGCGCAGCTCTGCACATCAAAAACAGGAGCGAATTTTGCGCCTTGAAAATGGCTCCTGCACCCGTTTCACTAGGACATCATGCTCTAAAACAAGGAGCGTAAACCATGCTTTCCAGCACCCGGAAAACGGCCTGCAAATTGCCGCGCGCGCTCACTGCCGGATATGCCCTTCGCCCAGCACCACCCATTTGAGCGAGGTCAGCCCCTCAATGCCCACGGGGCCGCGCGCGTGGAATTTGTCGGTGCTGATGCCGATTTCCGCGCCCAGGCCGTATTCAAAGCCGTCGGCAAAGCGCGTGCTGGCATTGACCATGCAGCTGGCCGAGTCCACTTCGCGCAAAAAGCGCTGGGCGTGCGCGTGGCTGCTGGTGAGGATGGCGTCGGTGTGGTGGCTGCCGTAGTGGTTGATGTGGGCCATGGCTTCATCCAGCCCCGCCACGACCTTGATGGCGATGATGGGCGCCAGGTATTCGGCGCGCCAGTCTTCTTCTTGCGCGGCAGCCAGTTGCGGCTGCGGCTGGCCGGGCGGCAGGCTTTGCCGCCATTTTTCAAGCAGCGCCAGGCTTTCGGCGTCGCAGCGCATGAGCACGCCTTTGGCCGCGTAGATGGCGGCCATGCGCGGCAGAAAGCGCGCGGCCACGCCACGGGCCACCAGCAGCGTTTCGGTGGCGTTGCAGGGGCTGTATTTCTGGGTTTTGGCGTTGTCGGCCACTTTCAGGGCCAGGTCTTCGTCGCACGGCTCGTCCACGTAGGTGTGGCACACGCCGTCCAGGTGCTTGATGACGGGCACTTTGGCTTCGGCGCTGATGCGCTCGATCAGGCTGCGGCCGCCGCGCGGGATGATGACGTCCACGTATTGCGGCATGGCAATGAGCGCGCCCACGGCGGCGCGATCGGCCGTGGGCACCAGCTGCACGCCGTGCGCGGGCAGGCCGCTTTCTTCCAGCGCCTGCGCGCACAGGGCAGCCAGCGCCTGGCAGGACGCCAGGGCTTCGCTGCCGCCGCGCAGGATGCAGGCGTTGCCGCTTTTGATGGACAGCGCCGCCGCTTCAATGGTCACGTTCGGCCTGCTTTCGTAAATCATGCCGAACACGCCCAGCGGCACGCGCATTTGCCCCACGCGGATGCCGCTGGGCTGCTGGCGCAGGCCGGTGATTTCGCCAATCACGTCGGGCATGGCCGCCAGCTGCTCGCAGCCTTGCGCAGCCGTTTCGATGATGGCGGGCGTGAGCTTGAGGCGGTCGCGCATGGGCGCGCTCAGTTCGCTGGCGCGGGCCAGATCGCGTGCATTGGCCTCTTGCAAGGCGGCGGCGTTTTCGCGCAGCAGCCGCGCCAGCGCGCGCAAGGCGCGGCTTTTGCTGGCGGCGCTGGCGCGGGCCATGTGCGCTGCGGCGGCACGGGCCTGGCGGCCCAGGGTGTCCATGAGGGCGGCCAGGCCGCTGTCGGTGTGTTGTTCAGTCATGCGCGGCATTGTGGCGCAGGGCCGCAGGCCAGGCAGGCAGGCGGGGCAGCCCTCCGTGCCGGCCCCGCCTGCGCCGGACATCAAAGCGCGGCACCAAAAACAGGAGCAGATTTGAAGGGCATGAAATGCCGTTTCGCGCAATATCCACCAGGAGGCATTGCTATGAATAAAAGAGCTGAATAAAGCGCCGTCTCCGGCCTCTGCGCATGCCTTGCCCGCCCGGCCTTCTGCGCGCTTTGAACCGGTTCTCAGCGCGCGCGGCTGCGGGCCACTTCGCCGTTGGCGGCGCTCACGTGGAGCTTGACGGGCTGGCCCTGCGCGTCGCGCGCCTTGACTTCGTAGAAGCCGCGCTTTTTCAGCTCGATTCCGCGTATGTCGGTATAGCCTGCCGCTTGCAGTTTGTCATGGATTTGGCCGATGTTCAGGATGGGCTGCGCGGCGGCGGGCGCGGTCTGCGCCGCCGTGGCGGCGGCTTGCTGGGCATGGGCGGCTGCGCCGGTGAGCGTGGCGGCCAGGGCAGCGGCGGCGAAAAGCGGGCGCAAAAAGCGGGGAGTCATCATGATGGATTTTCCTTTGCTGAATGAAAAAAGGGTTCAGTGAAATGGCGGCTTTCAGTCGTCAAAGCGGTTGCGTTCGATTTCGCCGGTTTGCGCGTTCACGTGCAGTTTGACGCGGCCGCCTTGGGCGTTGCGGGCCTTGACTTTGTAATGGCCATATTTTTCCAGCTCGATTTCCCGGATATTCACGTAACCGGCGGCTTCCACGCGGTCATGAATCTGGCGGATATTCAGGGCGGGCGCGGCGGTCTGGGTGGCTTGCGCGGCGCGGGGGGCAGCGGGCTGGACGGCCTGCGCCAAGGCGCTGGCGCCGCCGAGCATGGCCGAGGCGAGGGCGGCTGCGGCGAGGAGGGATCGGGTGGCGTTCATGAAGGTTTCTCCTGTATGAATCAAAGGGTTGAAAATCCGCCTCAATGGCGGCGCTGCGTATTGTTGAAAAACCAGACTGAATTCAGACTGAAGGTTTTATTCATTCCGCATTCAGGTTTTCAATACGCAGGCCGGAAAAAGCGGAGCGCCTGTTTTTCAAAAGCGCCGCCGAATGAAAAGTGAAAAAGGCGTTCATTTTCCATTCAGGCCCGGTTTGCAAACGGTTTGCGCATTTTCAGCGCCTGCGCTGAATCAGGGCTGAAAGGCGTGTTCAGCCTGCATTCAGGCGCGCGCGGTTACGGTTGCGGTTACACACAAAGCGTTTGCGCCGCCTTGCGCTCGTGCTGCTGCCTGTGCCGCCGTTTCTCACTCCCACAATCCGCCCTGCCATGAAGCGCCGCCATTTCCTGTTTCAGTCCCTGCATTCCGCCCTGGCCGCCACGCTGCTGGCCGCGCTGCCCGCGCGCGCCGATGACGACGACGATGATGACGACGATGACGATGATCACGACCGCGCCCGCCGCGCCGTGGAACAGGGGCGCGCCTTGCCGCTGCGCGTGGTGCTCGATCAGGTGGAGCGCCAGTTTCAGGGCCGGGCCGTGAACGTGGAGCTGGAGCGCGAGCACGGGCGGCTGATTTATGAAATCCGCCTGCTGCAAGCCGATGGGCGGGTGGTGAAGCTGGAGGTGGACGCCGCCAGCGGCGCGGTGCTCAAGGTCAAGCAAAAGTCAAGGAAGGACTGAAGATGCGCATCCTCGTTGTGGAAGACGAAGCCACGCTGCGCCGGCAGCTGGTGCAGGCCATTGCCGCCGCCGGGCACACGGTGGAAGAAGCGGCCGACGGCGAGCAGGCGCACTACCTGGGCGATGTGGAGTCGTTTGATGCCGCCGTGCTGGATTTGGGCCTGCCGGGCATGGACGGGCTGACGGTGCTGCGGCACTGGCGCAGCGTGGGGCGCGGCATGCCGGTGCTCATTCTCACGGCCCGCAGCGCCTGGCACGAGAAGGTGGCGGGCATTGACGCAGGCGCGGATGACTACCTGGCCAAGCCCTTTCACATGGAAGAGCTGCTGGCGCGGCTGCGCGCCTTGCTGCGCCGCGCGGGCGCGCACACCAGCGCCGAGTGGCGCTGCGGCCCCATCCTGCTGGACACGCGCCAGGCGCGCGTGCTGGTGGACGGCATGCCGCTGACGCTGACGAGCCACGAGTTCAAGCTGCTGTCGCTGCTGATGCAGCGCAAGGGGCAGGTGCTCTCGCGCACCGAGCTTTCGGAGCACATCTACCCGCAAGACGGCGACCGCGATTCCAACACCATCGAAGTGTTCGTGGGCCGCCTGCGCAAAAAGCTGCCGCCCGGCCTGATTGAAACCGTGCGCGGCATGGGCTACCGGCTGGTGGAAGCGCCAGCGGCATGAGCGCAGCGCCCAAGGCCCAGGCTGCGCCGGGCGAAGGCGGCGCGAGCGCTGCGGCTGATGCCGCCCCATCCGGCCCTGCCCATGAGTCATCCGCTGGCGGCGGCTGGCTGCGTTCCCTGCGCGCGCGGCTGCTGGCGGGCGCGCTGGCGTGGATTGCGCTGGCGCTGGCGCTGGCCGGCTGGGGGCTGCGCAATCTGTTTCAGGAACACATCACCGCGCAGTGGCAGGCGCAGCTGGCGGTGCAGCTGGACCAGCTCTCGGCGGCTGTCAATCTCTCGCCCGGCGGCAGCATCACGCTTGCGCCCGAACCGGGCGATCCGCGCCTGTCGCGCCCGCTCTCGGGTGTGTATTGGCAAATCGACCGGCTCCAGGCCCGTGGCGATGGCGCTTTTGCCGTGACCCAGCCTGCCGCCGCCCGTTCGCGCTCGCTGTGGGACCAGACCCTGCCCCTGCCCGCCACGGCCACGGCCCCGCCGCCATCGGCCCAAGACGGCTCTGGCGGCGTCTTGGGCGGCGGCGCTGGCAGCTTTGCCGCCGCGCGGCTGCAAGACGGGCAAGGCCGGCAGCTGCTGGCGCTCACCCGCATCCTGCAACTGCCCGAAGACGAAGCGCCCCCGCTGCGCCTGACCGTGGCGGCCGACCACGCCCTGGTGGCCGAGCCGCTGCAAGGCTTTACCCGCCTGCTGCTCATCGCCCTGGGCACGCTGGCCGCCGGGCTGGCCGCCGCCGTGGCCGTGCAGTTGCATCTGGCGCTGCGCCCGCTGCACCTGCTGCGCCAGCGCCTGGCCGCCGTGCGCCGGGGCGAGGCCGACGCGCTGCAAGGCCGCTTTCCGCAAGAAGTGCAGCCGCTGGTCAGCGAGTTCAACCACGTGCTCGGCGAAAACGCCCGCATGGTGCAGCGCGCCCGCACGCAAGCGGGCAACCTGGCGCACGCCGTGCACACGCCCCTGTCCATCATGGGCAACGCCGCCGCCGTTGAAAGCGGACCGCTGGCCCGCCTGGTGCAAGAGCAAGTGGACAACGCCCGCCGCCAGGTGGACTACCACCTGGCCCGCGCGCGCGCCGCCGCCGCCACCCGCGCCACCGGCTTGCGCACCCCCGTGCGGCCCGCCATGCAGGCGCTGGCGCGCACCATGCAGCGCCTGCACGCCGGGCGCGGCGTGACTTTCGATGTGCAGGCCGGCGAGGCCCTGGCCTTCAAGGGCGAGCCGCAAGACCTCTACGAAATGCTGGGCAATCTGATGGACAACGCCGGCAAATGGGCCGCGCGGCGCATCACCGCCGCCGCCGCCATCGAAGGCGGCAGTCTGCTGATTACCGTGGACGACGACGGCCCCGGCATCCCCGCCGGGCAACGCCAGCGCATCTTCCAGCGCGGCGCGCGCCTGGACGAAAACCGCCCCGGCTCCGGCCTGGGCCTGGACATCGTGCGCGACATGGCCGAAACCTACGGCGGCCGCATCGAGGCGGGCGAATCTCCCGCTGGCGGCCTGCGCATGAGCCTGCGCCTGCCAGCGGCGTGAGCGCCTGCCCGCGCGCTGGCCCGCGAAAGCGAGCAAGACGAATCAGGGCAGGCAGGGCGAGAGCCGCAGCCAAGCGGCCTATTCCGCTCCTTTATTCGTAGCGTGATGTCCTAGAAGAAACTGCGCCAGAAGGCATTTTGCCCTCTTTATATTTGCTCCTGTTTCTGATGCCTTCTGGCCCGCCGCGCCAAGCTTGCGGCGCGCGGCCTGGAACTTAAAACCCGTTTGCCAAACAGGTTCTCAGGCCCCGCGCGCGTCCACGCGCACCACGGCGGAGACGGCGCCTGCGGCCAGGCCGCCTTGCACGGCAATCATGGCGTCGTGCAGGTTCACGGTGGGATCGCAGTGGCTGGGAATGAGCCAGACGGTGTCGCCCACGGCGGGCAGGGGGCCGCCAGCCGTGGCGGGGCGCAGGATGCCGTGTTCGTCGCCGCCGCTGGCGTAGATGAGGGCGGGCTGGCCAGGCAGGGCATGCACGAGGGGCGGGCCGCTGTCGAGCGCGATGCTCTTGCAGCCTGCGTCGCAGACGGCGTGCCCGTCCTGCACGCTGATGACTTGCGATTTGACGAAAAGGGCCTGCTCGAAGGCAGGCTGGGCGTTGTCGCGTTCGTTGCGGGCGTAGTCGGCGTCCATGAACAGGAAGCTGCCGGGTTGCAGCTCGTTCCACAGGCCGCTGGCCGCTTCGAGGCCAAAGGTGCCGGTGCCGCCGCCGGTGATGATGGCGGGCGCCAGATTGGCCTGGGCCAGCGCGTCGCGCGTGGCGGCCACGCGCAAGGCAGCCTGGCCGATCGCGTTGCGGCGCTCGGCCACGGTGCGCAGGTGCTGCGCGCCGCCGTGGTAAGCGTGCAGGCCCGCGTAGCGCAGGCGGGCGCTGCCTTGCAGGCGCTGGACCAGGGCGACGGCGGCAGGGCCGGGCGCAACGCCGCAGCGGCCCTGGCCGACGTCGATTTCAATGAACACGTCAATGGCGGCGCTGGTGGTTTGCATGGCCAGGGCAAGGCGGTCAATGCCTTCGTCGCTGTCCACGGCAATGGCGAGCTTGCCGCTGCGGTTTTTGAGCAGCTGCGCCAGGCCAGCCACGCGGCGCAGCTTGGCGGGGGAGACGATTTCGTTGCTGATGAAGATGTCATTGACGCCGCCTGCGGCCAGCGCCTCGCCTTCGCCCACGGTTTGCACGCACACGCCGATGGCGCCCGCCTGCATTTGCAGCCGCGCGATGTCGGCGCTTTTGTGCAGCTTGGCGTGCGGGCGCAGCTTGATTTGGTGCTTGGCCGCGAATTCAGCCATGCGCTGCATGTTGCGATTGACGGCTTCGGCATCCAGCACGAGGGCGGGGGTGTCAATGACGTCGGGTTTCTGGCCTTGCAGGGCGGCAAAGCGGCTTTGGTGATTACTGGCTGCGTTCATCAAGCGGTTCCTGTTGGTCAAAGTGAAAAGTATCGGCCCAGGCGATGAGGGTCAGGCCCTCGGGCGTGTAAAGCAGGCGGTTGATGGCGGCGTTGGCCAGCGGCCAGCTGCGCGGCTCTTGCAGGGGCAGGCGCATGGCATGGCGGTAGAGCATGTCGAGCATGCCGCCGTGGCCCACGAGGACGATTTGCCCGCCTGCGTGCCTTTGGGCCAGGCGGGCGGCGGTGGAAAGGATGCGGCGCTGGATGTCCGTCAGGGTTTCGCCGCCTGCGGGGGCGTAGGTGATGTCGCGCCCGCGCCAGCGCGCGGCTTCTTCGGGAAGCTGCGCCTGCACTTGCGCGAAAGTCCAGCCCTGAAAGCGCCCCAGGTTGCGTTCGCGCAAGCCTGGCTCCAGCACGAGCGGCGCGCCGCAAGCCTGGGCAATGGCGCGCGCGGTGGCGCTGGCGCGCTGCAAATCGCTGCTATAGACGGCGGCCACGCTCTCGCCCGCCAGCGCGCGGGCGGTTTGCCGCGCCTGCCACTGGCCGTGCGCGTTCAGGGGCACATCCAGATGGCCCTGCATGCGGCTGGCGCGGTTCCAGTCGGTTTCGCCGTGGCGGATGGCGATGATGCGCGTGGCCTGCATGGGGCGTCAGATGGGGCGGAGCGCTGGCGCGCGCGTCAGCGGCTGGCCTCGCCCAGCGGAATGACCACGCGCCGCCAGCCTGCGGGCGGGGTGGGAAAGCCTTGCAGCGCGGCATCAAACAGCGCTTGCAGCACGGTGTCGGATGCGCCGCGCGCGCCATCGTGCTGGGCGCGGGTTTCATACAGCACCTGGCCGCTGCGGACGTCGCGCATGATCAGGCTCACGCGGCTGGCGTAGTAGCGCGTGGGGGTGTCCCACATCCACGCGCCGCCATAGAAGCTGCCCGTGCCCAGGCCGAAATAAAAGCGCCCCGGCCAAAAGCCCCAGCCGTCATCCCAGCCGTAATAAGGATCGCCCCAGGGATTGACCCACTGCGGCGTGACGTGCGCGCTGGCCTGCACGGTGATGCGGGCGGCTGCGTCATCGCGCACCAGTCCGGCGCGCGCCAGCGCGGCCTGCGCCAGCGCCTGCACGCGCGCCGTGCCCGGCTGGCCCGCCTGCAATGGCAACTGCTCAAAGCGGTAGTGCGCCCCTGTCAGGGCGGCAGCGCCAGCCGATGCAGCGGGCGCTGCAACGGCGGCTGATTCCACATCAGCGTCAATCTGGCGCACGCCAGCGCAGGCGGTCAGCAAGAGCGCGGCAGCGCCGGCGGCAAGCAAGGCGGTGAATCTCATGGCAAATCCTTTCCGTGCAAGCAAAAAGAAGCGAATGCGCATTGTGCGCCCGCCCGCACAAAGGAAAGAAACAGGCCGGGCAGGGCGCATGCCAGGGCTATAGTGCGCGCCCGTTATCAACCACGCCCCGCACGGGGACAACAAACCATGTCTTATGAACTGATTCAGACCCGCACCGAAAGCAATGAGCGCATTGGCGTCATCACCCTCAACCGCCCGCAGCAGCTCAACGCGCTCAATGACCAGCTGATGGACGAGCTGGGGCTGGCGCTCAAGGCGTTTGACGCCGATGACAAAGTGGGCTGCATCATCCTCACCGGCAGCGAGCGCGCCTTTGCCGCTGGCGCGGACATTGCGGCCATGCAGAAGCTGAGCTTTGTTGATGCCTACAAGGGCAACTTCATCACCCGCAACTGGGAAACCATCCGCAGCATTCGCAAGCCCGTGATTGCCGCCGTCAGCGGCTTCGCGCTGGGCGGCGGCTGCGAGCTGGCGATGATGTGCGACTTCATCATTGCCGCCGACAACGCCAAATTCGGCCAGCCTGAAATCAAGCTGGGCATCATCCCCGGCGCAGGCGGCACGCAGCGCCTGCCCCGCGCCGTGGGCAAGGCCAAGGCCATGGACATGATCCTCACGGGCCGCATGATGGACGCACAGGAAGCCGAGCGCGCCGGCCTGGTCAGCCGCGTCGTGCCCGTGCAAGATTTGATGGGCGAGGCGCTGAAGGCCGCCGAGGCCATTTGCAGCTTTGGCCAGGTGGCCGTGATGGCCGCCAAGGAATGCGTGAACCGCGCCTTTGAAAGCGCCCTGAGCGATGGCGTGATGCACGAGCGGCGCCTGTTCAACGCCCTGTTTGCCACGGCAGACCAGAAAGAAGGCATGGACGCTTTCCTGAACAAGCGCCCCGCGCAGTTTGCCAACCGGTGATACAATTCACACCTTTGGCGCTTTAGCTCAGTCGGTTAGAGCGATGGAATCATAATCCACAGGTCCGCGGTTCGAGTCCGTGAAGCGCCACCAGATTTCCTTTCAAAAAAACCTTCGCAAGCGCCCGTTTCGCGCAGCGCAGCATCAAGGCACCGGGCTGATTCGCCCAGTGCCTTTTTTTCTGCCTGGCGCAGCCGCTTTCTCATTTGCCATCTCGCTTTCAGGGAACCATCATGAAACCCATTCGCCCCGCACTTGCATCCACCCTGGCTGCCTGCGGCCTCGCGCTGTGCGCGCTGGCAGGCAGCGCGCAAGCGCAACAGGTGCAGGCCCAGCAGGTGCGGCGCTTTTTCCCGGCTGGCGTGGAACATGGCGTCATCGCCTTTGGCGAGCCGCCTCACATCACGCTGGACGGCAAGCCCATGCTTTTGGCGGCAGGCACACGCATCCGCAGCGAAACCAACCGCGTGATGCTCTCCGGCGCGCTCACCGGACAGACGCACATGGTCAATTACGCGCTGGGCCCCAGCGGCGAACTGCGTGAAATCTGGATTCTCACGGCCGAGGAAATCAGCGAGATCAACCAGTCCCGTCTGATTCGCCCGCGCCCCTTCAACGACACGGAGCGCAACCCGTATCGCGGCAACTGAACGCGAGCCGTGAACGGGCAGACGCACGCGAAGCGCTGCCTTGAACCAGGTTCCGCTCCTTGTTTCATAGCATGACGTCCATACTGCATGGGCGCAGGCGGTGTTTTCAGATGCCTTGAATTTGCTCCTTTTCCAGAAGCTGCCGCTGCCCGCTTCCATCAAACTTCCCACGAAACTTTCGCCATGTCCCGCAAAGTCTTCATCAAGACCTTTGGCTGCCAGATGAACGAATACGACTCGGCCAAGATGGCCGATGTGCTGGCCGCCGCCGAAGGCTACGAGTCCACCGACGACCCGGAGCAGGCCGACCTGGTCATCTTCAACACCTGCTCCGTGCGCGAGAAGGCGCAGGAAAAAGTCTTCTCTGACCTGGGCCGCATCAAGCACCTCAAGGACAAAGGCACGCTCATCGGCGTGGGCGGCTGCGTGGCCAGCCAGGAGGGCGAGGCCATCATCGAGCGCGCGCCGTATGTCGATGTCGTCTTCGGCCCGCAAACCCTGCACCGCCTGCCCGATTTGCTGGCCGAGCGCCGCCGCCAGAACGCGCCGCAGGTGGACATCCGCTTCCCCGAAATCGAAAAATTCGACCATCTGCCGCCCGCCCGCGTGGAAGGGGCCACGGCCTTTGTCTCCATCATGGAAGGCTGCTCCAAATATTGCAGCTACTGCGTCGTGCCCTACACGCGCGGCGAAGAGTTCAGCCGCCCGTTTGACGACGTGCTCACCGAAATCGCCGGCCTGGCCGCGCAAGGCGTGAAGGAAGTGACGCTGCTGGGCCAGAACGTGAACGCCTATCGCGGCCCGATGGGCGGCAGCGGCGAAACCGCCGACTTCGCCCTGCTCATCGAATACGTGGCCGAAATACCGGGCATCGAACGCATCCGCTACACCACCAGCCACCCCAACGAATTCACCCAGCGCCTGATTGACGTTTACGGCAAGGTGCCCAAGCTCGCCAGCCACCTGCACCTGCCCGTGCAGCACGGCTCCGACCGCATTCTCATGGCCATGAAGCGCGGCTACACCGCCATGGAATACAAAAGCATCATCCGCCGCCTGCGCGCCGTGCGCCCGCAAATCAGCTTCTCCAGCGACTTCATCGTGGGCTTTCCGGGCGAAACCGACGCCGATTTCGACAAGATGATGAAGCTCATCGACGATGTGGGCTACGACAATTCCTTCAGCTTCATCTTCAGCCCCCGCCCCGGCACGCCCGCCGCCAATTTGCAAGACGACACCCCGCACGAAGTCAAGCTGCGCCGCTTGCAGCGCGTGCAGGCCGCGCTGGAGCAAAGCGAGCGCGCCATCAGCGCCAGCCGCGTGGGCACCGTGCAGCGCATCCTGGTGGAAGGCCCCTCGCGCAAGAATCCGCAGGAACTCATGGGCCGCACCGAATGCAACCGCGCCGTCAATTTCAGCGGCGGCGAGCAGCCCGTCCGCCTGATCGGCCAGATGATTGACGTGCGCATCACCGAAGCCATGCCGCACTCCCTGCGCGGCGCGCTGATCTGAAGAACGGCTGGCGAAGGCAGAGCGCGGCCCTGCGGCTCAGCAGGGCGCAGTGGAAAGTGCGCCGCGAGTGTCAGTCCGGCGCCCCGGCCTTTTCAGGGCGCGCACCTCAGCAGCCCGCAAGAAAACAGCGCAGATGGCAAATAGGCGCGGCCTCATGCGTGCAATACAGAGGAACGGCTCAATTTCGCTTCTGAAACCATAGCAATAAGCCTTGATAAACAGTGCGCAAAGCAGCTTTTACATCCTCTTGAATTCGCTCCTGTTTTAAGAGCCAAATTGGAGTCTGTCCGTGGAGCGAAAAATGCGGCCTCGAGCGGCTCTGGGGCGTTGCAAATTCTCTTGAGCCGCAAGACCCGTCTGCGATTTGCGTCTTGCCGCCCTCAAGTGCACCCCTTCGACCTCCGCAGCAGTCTCTGGCAACCCCTCAAAAAAGAAGCGAACTGAATGGAAGCAAAACGCCGTTTTGCCCAGTGTCCACTAGGACATCATGCTATGAATAAATGAGCAACAGCTTCATTCAATGTCCGGCTGCGAGCGCAAAAAGCGACCCCGTCGGTCTATGGCGCCGCAACCGTTCAGCCACCAGCCAGCCCGTTTGCGGTTTGCGTCTGGCCGCCGCCAAAAAGCTCGTCCGTTTTTTGTCTCTTGCGAACAGCCTTTTAGGCAGCTTGACAGGCAGGGCGATCCGGAATTCCCGCTTTCATTGCCCAGTCGCGCACTGCCTCGCGCCGGGCGTGGCTTCAATGGCAGCCGCCGCCCTTGCTGCCTTCACTGCAACCGTTGCACTTGCTGCAAGCAGAGCCTGAGGCGCCGCCAGCGGTTTTCTTGCGAAAAACGAATTTGCGCAGCATGTAGATAAAACAGGCGGCGACGATGAGGCCGACGATGATTTGCTGTGTCATCCCAAAATCCTTGATGCAATCTGATAGACGATGAGGGCGAACAAGTAGGCTGCGGCAAACAGGCCGCCCGTGATCATCAGAGTGTGGCGGGCGGAATTGGTTTCGCGCCGGATGGTGGCCAGCGTGGCCAGGCACATGGGCGCGTAGATGTACCAAGCCAAAAAGGCAAAGGCCGTGGGCAGACCCCAGTTGTCGTGTACCACGGGGATGAGGGCCGTTTCCAGCGCTTCTTCGGAGCTGGCTGTCATGGCATAGACAGTGCCCAGGGCCGAAACAACCACTTCGCGCGCGGCAATGCCGGGGATCATGGCAATGCACATCTGCCAAGTAAAGCCCAGCGGCGCGAAAAGCGGCTGAATGAGATGACCCAGATGGCCTGCGATGCTGTAGTCAATGGCCGGCTGCGTGGCGCCTTCGGGCGCGCCGGGAAAGCTCACCAGCGCCCAGAGCACCACGCTCAGGGCAAAAATCACCGTGCCCGCGCGCATCAAAAAGGCTTTGACCTTGCCCCACAGGCTGATGAGGATGTGCTTGAAGTTGGGCATGCGGAAGGTGGGCAGCTCCATCAGCAGCGGAAACTGCTGCACGTGACCACGCTTGCGCGCCAGCACCTTGAGCACCCAGGCCGTGAAACCCGCTGACACAATGCCCGCCAGGTAAAGGCCAAAGAGCGTGAGGCCTTGCAGGTTGAAGATGCCCAGCACGGTTTCGTCAGGAATGACGGCGGCGATGATGAGCGCGTAAATGGGCAGCCGCGCCGAACAGGTGAGCATGGGCGCAATGGCGATGGTGACCAGGCGCTCGCGCGGGTCTTGAATGGTGCGCGCCGCCATCACGGCAGGCACGGCGCAGGCAAAGCTGGACAGCAGCGGAATGAAGGCGCGGCCCGACAGGCCGCTGCGCGACATGGCGTTGTCCAGCAGCAGCGCCGCGCGCGGCAGGTAGCCGGAGTCTTCCAGCAGCAGGATGAAGGCAAACAGGATCGTGATTTGCGGCAGAAACACCAGCACGCTGCCCACGCCGGCCAGGATGCCGTCTTTGATGAGACTGGCCAGCGGGCCTTCATCCATGTTCTCCGTAATCACATCGCCCAGCCAGGCGAACGAATCTTCAATCATCCCCATCACCGGCTCGGCCCAGGCGTAAACCGCCTGGAACACCAGCATGAGGATCAGCAAGAGAATCAGCATGCCCCAGACCGGGTGCATCACGATTGCATCCAACTGGCGGTGCCAAGCGGGCAGGGTGAGTTCGTGGCGCACCACCTGGCGCAGGATGTCCTCGACCTGCGCATAAAGGGCGTTGCTGTCCAGCGCGTCAAGCCGTTTTTCCGCCTCTTCGAGCGTGAGGGCATGAGCGGCACCTTCAGTCTTGCGCGGCAGCCTGGCCACCGCCTCGCGCACGGCGCGCATGCTGCGGCTGTCAATGGCCGCCGTCTCCAGCACAGGCACACCCAGCAGTTCACTAAGCTTGGCCGCGTCAATCTTCAGGCCACGATGGCGCGCCACGTCACTCAAGTTGAGCGAAACCACCATGGGCAGGCCCAGCGTCTTCACCTCCAGCACCATGCGCAGCGTCATGCGCAGATTGGTCGCATCGGCCACGGAAACAATGGCGTCAGGCTGCTGCCCGAGCTTGCCCAGCACCACGTCGCGCGCCACCTTTTCATCGGGGCTGGTTGCTCGCAGGCTGTAAGTGCCGGGCAGGTCAATTACCACCACGTTCGGGTCGTCAACAAACCGGCCTTCGCGCCGGTCCACCGTCACACCGGCATAGTTGGCCACCTTGGCATTGGAGCCGGTCAGGCCGTTGAACAAAACCGTCTTGCCACAGTTGGGCGCGCCCAGCAGGGCGAATCGACTCGCAGTCATCACAAGATTCTTCGTGGAAAAAGAGTGATTTTCACTCTTCCACGCGACACATGATCTTCGCTGCCTCCGGTCTCCTCAATGCGAACTGGGACAAATTGCCCAGCCGCACCGCATAAGGCCCGCGTTTGAGCAGGCCGCGTGACAGCAGTGTGATGGACATGCCTTCGGAAAAGCCCAAGTCCGTCAGTCGCTGGGTCACCAGCGGATCAATGTCGCCGAACTCGGCGCTGGGGACGATGGAGACGATCTTAGCTTTTGCCTCCGATCGCAAACCAGTTAGAGGAACAACACTAGTCTTATTCATCGCCATCCTCGAAGCAAATAAATTGATGCATATTTATCGTGCCATCACCACTTGATTCATCATTTCCATAGATGGTACCGTGCAGGCAGGCATGCCAAGTCTACTCGACCAACAAACAATCCCATTCAACTGAACCGTCCTTTAGCTACAACAGGCATCCCAAGCTCCATAAGTCCTATTGCATTGCGATCAAATTTTGAAGAAGGATCATTATAATCCTCAAAATTAAGTCTACAGATAACCCGCCAACGAGATTTTCAGCACAGATTACTCACAACTACCAGCCTCGCGTCGTAATACAAGAAGTCCAATACTGAACTGTACTTTGGTTATGCTCCCATTTTCCATTATTGCATCAAAATAGCCTTCGAGGAGGAGGAGAGAGAGAGGGGGGGTGTTCTAATAATGAAAGGGCTTAGAGCACAATTTCGCAGGCAATTCTGTTCAAAATGGTTCCGCCAAGGCAATGGATCTATTCAACAAGGTCTTCCCTGTCTGCCATTTCTATGGCGATATTGCAAGAAGCAACAATATCGCTAAGGCCTGTTGAGAATCCTTCTCTCATGCTGCAATTCCGCTATGGCAAGAAGAGTATCAAGCGACAAGCAGAGGGAACTGATGGCCCCGCACTGCCTGGGCAAGTCAGCGGGCAGCCAGATATGGAATACGCCATGGTTGATATCACGAGATGGATTTTAAATAAACCTATCATTCTGTTATATTATTCATCCGTCCCGAATCCATCTGCATTCAGATAACCAAGAATATACATGGAGACCGGATCAATCAGCGCCACCCAATCCATCGTCTGCCGACCGACGACGGGCAACCACAACAAGTCATCCAGATTATTAACGCTCCCATTTTGTTTGGCAACGACTTTCTGGGCGGCATCTCTTATTTCCTCCTCTTTGGATGGATGCATCTGAAAAAGCATAACCAAAGGCATAGCTCTCCCTTTTACCTGCTCCTGACTTTTTTCATAAGGTTGCCACCAATCAGGTCTCTGGCTTTTTTCCACGCCTTGCAAGGACGCATCCAGACTCTCAAATTTCTCATCCGATGTGCGCGGCAGACGCGTTCCCAAAATTCTTGGGGCTCCTGCACCCCATGGAGTGGCCCAGTCTGGAAGGGACTCTTTTTCAGAAATATCAATATCCGCATAACTGACGACCCGGAACCTATCGACTTCAAACACTACCGCTAGTGGTCTTGCCAGCGCAAGGGTATATACGCCATAGGCCAGCGCCGAAATTTGCACAAGAACGATGAGCGCCAGGTCAACCATTCTTGCCTTTTTTGTTTTCTGATCATGCAAAAGCATCAGCGTCAGCAGCGGCCCACAGACCAAATCGACAGAAACAATCAGGAAAAACAATGGATAGCCACCGGAAATATCGGCAAATGGCGCAGGAAACCAGAATATCAACACCCACGCAGCCACGGTGCAGGCCACGGCGAAAGAAATCAATAGATGAATGAGTGCTCTCGGCGCAGACGACCTGAAACGAAAAAGCGCTGACCTATTTCCCATCACCTTCTCCGTTCACGTAATCCACGAAACCGTTCGCATACTCTTGACAGTCATCCATCTTCATCTTCACGCACGCGGAATGCACCAAAGTCTTCATAGACCGCATCATTTTAGGCAGATCGTACGCCTGCAAGAAATGGCGGTTATTCTTGTATATTTTCAGCGCTTCCTCCCTTTTCCCCTCAAGATACTTTATCGCAATCAATTGATGCAACACCTGATACTCCGCCCCTCTCGGATTCATTTTTTCCGCTTCCCGCAAATATTTCTCCGCGCCGACCAAGTCTCCCTCGAAAATCACCAGGGCCTGAGAATAATTGAGCAATATCCCGGAAAGGGTGATGCGATCTTCTAATTCATCACGCGGATAGTTCTCGATCAGACCTCGAAGATAGGGTAACGCCTCCGGATCGCCCGTTTCCAGCAAATACATTGAATAGACGCTCTGAACATAAGCCGGCAAATGACCTCCATTGTTTTCACGTATCTTCTCAATCTCCTGTTCGAAATCTTTTGCGTTTCCCTTTGACAATGCAACCAAGTAGGCCAATCGAACCAATTTATTGCCTGGATTTATCTTATATTGCCACCCCCATAAATGCAAATCACTCTTCCATATAGGCACCGTGGTGTAGGAAACAAAGATAGCCAGAAATGCCCACCCCATAAAGACCGCCCTCAACGGGAATGCCTGCCTTTGCGTGCGCCTGCTCCTCCAGTCGTCATAAAAAGCAACAACGGAGAGTGCAAGCATCGATAATGGAAGATATAAAAAACGCTCAGCTCCTATTGTCTCGCCCAGCCTTATAGGGAAAAAACCGATAACGGGAAATATTGCAACATAAAACCCCAATCCCAAGACAGCCCATCTTCTCCTTTTGAAAGCAAAAACAATGCACAAAATAAATCCGATGACAGCAGCCAGCACGGGAGCAATATTCTGCCTGAAAGATAAAAGCTCCATTCCAAGATCATGCCGGGGGCTTATGGACCTGAACGGAAACACGCTCATATAAGTATAAAAAGAAAGCGTTCTCAGCCATGTCTCATATCTCAGCAAAGAATCCCGCAACTGGCTCAAACCAAACCCTTCATAAGAGGCGAATCCAAGCCCGTGACTGCGAAGAAGAAAATAAAAGGCCAGCGCTAGAACATAGGCGACAATATAATAATATGACCTCTTCAATATGGAAGCCGCCGACTCATTGACACCCCTCGCCATCAGCAAAAGAAAGAAAAGCGGAGCGAATAAAACGCCAATTTCCTTGGAAAGCATGCTCCCAAGCACCAGCAAAGCGACAAACAGCCCGCGCGCAACAGTCTGCGGACCAAGCGCCACATAAAATCCCGCCATCAATAATGTCGTCGCCAGCAGATCAAAACGTCCGGAAACCCATGCCACCGATTCAACCAGGCAGGGATGCAGGCTGTATATCAATGCAGCACAAAATGCGGGACTTAGAACCGTTTCACTTCCAGAATTGAATATATTTTTGGCGACCGCATATACCAGGCACACATTGGCGGCATGAAGGAGCAGATTTATTGCATGAGAATAAAATGGATCCAGATGAAAGAAATACATCTCTGCCATCCAGCTAGCCAAAACCAGAGGACGGAAATAAGGAACATCAGGAAAAATAGGCCTGAAAATGGCGCCCCAACTCCATGCGGACTCTCGCAGCGTGGTGTTATCCAAAAACAGCGCGCCATCATCCCACACATAACCAAACCACAAGCTTCTCCCGTACAGAAATACGGCGGCAAGCAGCAAAAGCCCATAAGGCAGAAACCTATGGAGCGTTGAATTGGGTTTGCGCAAACTTTGCAAGTCTTTTTCTCCTACAAAAAAAGCGAGACCAAGGTCTCGCTTTTTACATTACAGCAAAACTGTAAATCAACGGCATTCAGAAGGAGCGTACTTGGCGGGAAGAGTGCCCTTTTGCCTGTTGCCCAGGCTACGAGCTGCGGCCGTTGCGTCTGTGAGAGAAGCGCAAGCCCAGTCAATGGCGCCAGTCGCGCTGGCAGTCGGAGTAGTCTTGTTAACGTTGGGCGAGAACACCAGAGTTTTGCCATCCAAAGTTGTGGGAATGCCATTGCCGGCACTGGCAGACAACGTCACCGTGATAGCCCAAGGCGAACCGGCAGTAACATTGTAATCCTTCACGTACTTGGACGCTTTCGTGCTGGTGGAGGCCGCGTTAATAGCGGTTGCCGCAGCGGTCAGGCCAGTGATGCCGTCTGTTTGGAAGGCTTCAGACAGCGCCGACTTGGGCGAGCTAGCAGAAATGATCGCTTCAGAAACCTTTGCACGGATCGTGTAATCTTGATAAGCAGGCAGCGCGATAGCGGCCAAGATACCAATAATCGCCACGACGATCATCAGTTCGATGAGGGTGAAACCTTTTTGCATTGCTTTCATGATTTTCTCCTTGAGAGAGTTGTGAAATGGATCTTTGGAATTCGGGGCAGATACTGATGCGCCGCCGACGCCTTTTATCTTGCAGCCGGTGTGCCAGCGCATGCCAAGGTCGGAAGCGCCGCCGGAATGAGCGACGAAAGTGTGCATTTGGTCACAGAAGTAGCGCTCTAGCCTTCCGAAAGTGACACTTTTTGCGCAACTGGGCTGGCAAGCTGCGGTGTCAATGTGTGTCAGATCGTGCCAGCGCGAGAAAAGAGTGACGCAAATGGGTGTTTACCCGCATGCGGGACTGACGTTTCATGCGCCCAGGGCTTCCCAGCGCTCCAGTGCGTGCAGCAGTTCTTCTTCGATGGCGCTGTCTCTGGCCTGAAGGGCGATGGCTTTGGGCAGGTCGCTTTGGTAGAGCGTGCCGTCGGCCAGCTGGGCGCGGATGGCGGCCTGCTCAGCTTCCAGTGCGTCGATGCGGGCGGGCAGGGCGTCCAGCTCGCGCTGCTCTTTGTAGCTGAGCTTGCGTTTGACGGCGGGTTGGGCGGCGGGTTGGGCTGCCGCCGGGGCGGGCTGCGCGGCCGGGCGGAGCGTTTTGGATGTTTTGGATGCAGGCGCGGGCGCGGCGGTTTCGGGCGCCAGCCAGGCGCGGGCGCGTTCGCTTTGCTGCTGCCAGTCGGTGATGCCGCCTTCGTATTCGCGCCATTGGCCGCCGCCTTCCCAGGCGATGGTGCTGGTGACGACGTTGTCCATGAAGGCGCGGTCGTGGCTGACGAGAAAGACGGTGCCGTCGTAGGTTTGCAGCAGCTCTTCGAGCAGCTCCAGGGTGTCGATGTCCAGATCGTTCGTCGGCTCGTCGAGCACCAGCACATTGGCGGGGCGGGCGAACAGGCGCGCCAGCAGCAGGCGGGCTTGTTCGCCGCCGGAGAGGCTGCGCACGGGCGAGGCGGCGCGCGCGGGGCTGAAAAGAAAGTCGCCCAGATAGCTTTTGACATGCTGGCGGCGCTGGCCGATTTCGATCCATTCGCTGCCCGGGCTGATGAAGTCTTCCAGCGTGGCATCCGGGTCGAGCTGCGCGCGCATCTGGTCAAAGTAGGCCACTTGCAGGCTGGCGCCCTGGCGCACGCGGCCGCTGTCGGGCGCCAATTGGCCCAGGATCAGTTTGAGCAGCGTGCTTTTGCCCGCGCCGTTGGGGCCGATGAGGCCGACTTTGTCGCCGCGCAAAAGGGTGGCGCTGAAGCCTTGCACCACGGGCGGGCCGCCAAAGGCTTTGCTGACGTTGTGCAGCTCGGCCACGATTTTTCCGCTGGGCTGGCCGCTGGCCACTTCCATGCGCACGCGGCCCAGCGCCTCGCGGCGGGCGGCGCGGGCGGCGCGCAGGGCGTGCAGGCGGTTGATGCGACCTTGCGCGCGGGTGCGGCGCGCTTCCACGCCTTTGCGCACCCAGATTTCTTCTTGCGCCAGCAGTTTGTCGGCCCGGGCGTTGAGCGTGGCTTCTTGCGCCAGTTGCTCTTCTTTTTGCGCCTGATAGGCGGCGAAGTTGCCGGGGTAGCTGCACAGGCGGCCCCGGTCCAGCTCCACGATGCGTGTGGCCACGGCATCCAGAAAAGCGCGGTCGTGCGTGATGACAACCACGCTGCCTTTGTAGGCCAGCAGCAGCTCTTGCAGCCAGCCAATGGCGGCCAAATCCAGATGGTTGGTCGGCTCGTCCAGCAGCAACACATCCGGCTGCGCCACCAGCGCCTGGGCCAGCGCCACGCGCTTTTGGCTGCCGCCCGAAAGCTCGGCCACGCGGCGCGCGCCGTCCAGCCCCAGCTTTTGCAGGGTTTGCTGCACGCGCTGCGGCCAGTTCCAGCCGTCTTCGGCCTCGATGCGGGTTTGCAGTTCGGCCAAATCGCCTTCGCCTTGCGTGTATTGCTCAATCAGCGCCGCCATGTGCGCCATGCCCGCGCTCACGGCGTCTTGCACGGTTTCAAAGCTTTGCAGCGCAGGCGTTTGCGGCACATAGGCCAGCCGCAGGCCCTGCTGCATTTGCAGCGCGCCGTCATCGGGCTTTTCCAGCCCGGCCAGAATTTTCAGCAGCGAAGACTTGCCCGCCCCGTTGCGGCCAATCAGCCCCACGCGCTCGCGCTCTTGCAAGGCAAAGTCTGCGTGGTCAAGCAAAGGCAAGTGGCCAAAGGCCAGTTGGGCATCAAGCAAAGTCAGCAGGGCCATGAGTGAAAACCGCCAGCAAAAAAGCCCTGATTGTGCCCATTTCAATTGCAAATACGGCAAAACCAGTGCGGTTATGAAGCGGCGGGTATGATGCCCGGCAATCATTCACCCAAGGAAAAAACCATGAGCGCCACGCCCGATTTGATTTGCTATAAAACCATGCCCGTCTGGACGAAAAACAATATTCCGCCCAGCATATTGTCCCGCCACAATACCAAGGCAGGCACCTGGGGCAAACTGCGCGTGATAAAAGGCCGCGTGAAATTCCACGAAATGAACGAAGCCGGAGAAACCCTGGCCGAACATATTCTCACCCCGCAAAGCGAAGTATGGACCATTACCCCGCAAGCCTGGCACAAGGCCGAATTGCTGGACGACGATTCGGCTTTCCAGCTTGAATTTCACTGCGAGAAAAAAGATTATTTCAGCAAGAAATACGGCATGACGGCCACCCACTCCGCCGTGGTGGACGCCACCCGCCGCGTGCCGCCCGGCAAGGCGCTGGACCTGGGCTGCGGGCAAGGGCGCAACGCGCTCTATCTGGGCCTGCTGGGTTTTGACGTGACCGCCAGCGACTACAACCCGGCCCCGCTGGCCGCGCTGGAAGACATGGCCGACGCGGAAAACCTGCGCGTGCAAACCTGCATTTACGATATGAATACCGCTGCGCTGGCTGAAAATTACGATTTTCTCGTGGCCACCGTGGTTTTCATGTTTCTCGATGCCGGCCGCGTGCCCGCCATTATTGAAAACATGCAGGCGCACACCACGCCGGGCGGCTACAACCTGATTGTTTCGGCCATGGATACGCAAGACCACCCTTGCGTCATGCCATTTTCATTCACCTTCCGCGAAGGCGAATTGAAAAAATATTACGAAGGCTGGGAAATGGCCGAATACCGCGAAGAAATCGGCTCCATGCATGCCACCGACGCGCAAGGCAAGCCCATTCAACTCAAATTCGTGACCATGCTGGCCCGCAAGCCCGCCTGAATAGGCCGTCTCCAGCCTGTCGGGCGAGCAACCCAAACCCCAAGCCCAAGGGAAACCCAGAAATCCAAAGCTCTGGGCTTTTTCGGCACTGGCAGCTGTCGTTCAGATATCCAAAAAAAAGAGAGCAAAATAACGATGCTTAAAAGTTCGGTCTGCGCACGTTCCACTAGGACCTGTTGCTATAGATAGAGGAGCTAAACACCTCCGCGCTTTTCCCTCCAACGATCCGCCACCCAACCCCACGCGACGGCAGGCCATTCGGCCTCGCGCAGCCCGGTGCTATGCTGGCTTGGCCCCCAGACCAGAAGAACCTCAAACAACCCACCTTCTCATGACCGACGACACAAGCCGCAGCGCCGCCCCGTCTCAAGCTCTCTGGGCGGCCGTCGATCTCGGCTCCAACAGCTTCCGCCTGGAAATCGCCCGAGAAACCGCTCCAGGCCGCTTCGAGCGCCTGCACTATCTGAAGGAAACCGTGCGTCTGGGCGGCGGGCTGGACGCCCAAGGCCAGCTTTCGCCTGAAGCCATGCAGCGTGGCTGGCAATGCCTTGAGGGCTTTGGCCAGCGCCTGAAAGAGCTGCCCCAGGCGCGCGCCCGCGCCGTGGCCACGCAAACCCTGCGTGAAGCGCGCAATGCCGCCGCCTTTTTGCAAAAGGCCGAGGAGTTGCTGGGATTGCCCATCGCCATCATCAGCGGACGCGAGGAGGCTGCCCTTATTTACCAGGGCGTAACCAGCCTGCTGCCCGAAGGCGACGAGCGCCGCGTGGTAGTGGACATCGGCGGCCGATCCACAGAAATCATCATTGGCCAGGGGCGGCAGGCGCAAGACATGGAGTCCTACCCCATCGGCAGCGTGACCTGCTCACAGCGCCACTTCGCCAGCGGTCAGTTCACCGCGCTCGCTTTCGCCGATGCCGAAGCCGATGCCAAGGCCGCGCTGGCTGAAGCCGCCACGCGCTTTGCGCGCCCCCGCTGGGATGCGGCCTACGGCGCCTCAGGCACCGTGGGCGCCGTGCTGGCGGCGCTGCGCAAGTCGGGCCGCACCAGCATGGACGACGCCATCGCCCTGAGCCAGCTGTATTGGCTGCGCCAGCGCCTGATTGATACTGGCGACATCAACGCGCTGGATATGCCAGGCATTCGCGAAGACCGCAAGGCCATCATTGGCGGCGGGCTGTCGGTGCTCATCAGCCTGTTTGAGCTGCTGGGCATTGACACCATGCGCCGTGGCCACGGCGCGCTTCGCCACGGCCTCTTTCATGCGGCCCATGCCGCACGTGAGCAGGAGCTGCCTGCATGGCACCAGGCGGTCTGAGAGACTGCCCTTGAAAGGCTGAAGCGACAGTGGCCTCGTCGTCCTTGCTCAGCCTTCTCGATTGATTCAACCAGGCAAAGGCTCTCTCCACAATCCAGTGCTTGGGCAGCGCCTTAAAACCATGCCGCTTACTGCGCTTGATCACCCGCATGTTTCAGCCGAACATGCTCAGCGCTCATCCAATCAGCGCACCCGCGTAGCCGCCATCGACAAAAAGTCTTGAGGCACTCAAAGCGCATGAACAGCCTCACAGCAAAGCCCTGGCTCCCACCCGGTCCTGAACACCTTCTGAAAGCACCACCACAGCCAGCATGTGTCTGCGACAAATCAAGCTCGTCACGGGATGCACAAGTGAAAGCAAGGTTGATGCATGACAGGCTCCAGAACATCATGCTGTCCTTTCCAGAGCATTCACCCGCTACGGATTCCCGCTGATGAACACCCTTCCTACTCTGGCGCGTCTGGCTTCTGATCTGGCCGAAGGCCGCGCCAGCGCCCGCTCGCTGGCCGAAGCCGCACTGGCGCGCGCCGAAGATGCCGCTGGCGAAGGCGCGCGCGCATTCACCCTGATTGACCGCCCCCGCGCGCTGGCGCTGGCCGCCGCCAGCGACGCGCTGCGCAAGGCAGGCATCGTGCGCTCGCCGCTGGAAGGGCTGCCGGTGTCGGTCAAAGACGTGTTCGACGTGGCCGGCCAGGTGACCACGGCCGGCTCGGCCGTGCTGGCCGATGCGCCGCCTGCCGCGTGCAACGCGCCCGTCATCGACCGGCTGCTGGCGGCGGGCGCGGTCATCGTGGGGCGCACCAGCATGACGGAGTTCGCCTTTTCCGGCCTGGGCCTGAACCCGCACCGGGGCACGCCGCGCAACCCCTGGGACCGGGCCACGGGCCGCATCCCCGGCGGCTCCTCCAGCGGCGCGGCTGTTTCGGTGACGGACGGCATGGCCGCGCTGGCCATCGGCACGGACACGGGCGGCTCCGTGCGCATTCCTTCGGCGCTGTGCGGGCTGACGGGCTTCAAGCCCACGCAGCGGCGCGTGAGCCGGCAAGGCGTGCTGCCGCTGTCTGCCTCGCTGGACTCCGTCGGCCCGCTGGCCGCCAGCGTGCAGTGCTGCATCACGGCCGATGGCGTGCTCAGCGGCCAGAAATGGCAGCTTCAGCCCCGGCCGCTGGCAGGCGCGCGGCTGGCCTGCCCGGCAGAAATCGCGCTGGACGACATGGACGCCCACGTGGCCGCCGCCTTTGACCGTACGCTTGAGCGCCTGCACAGCGCGGGCGCACGCGTGACGCGCCTGCCCCTGCCCGAGTGGCGCGAGCTGGCCGCCCTGCACGCCAAAGGCACGCTCTCCAACGCCGAAGCCTGGGCCTGGCACCGCCAGCGGCTGGCGGCCCAAGGCGCGGCTTATGACCCGCGCGTTCGCGCCCGCATCGAGGCGGGCCGCCAAATGGACTGCGCCGACTACATCGACCTGCTGGCCGCCCGCCGCCGCTGGATTGCACAGGTGGAGCAGCGCCTGGCCGCTTTTGACGCCCTGCTCATGCCCACCGTGCCCATTGCCGCCCCTGCCATCGCCAGCTTGCAAACCGACGACGCAGCCTACTGGCGCGCCAACGCGCTGATGCTGCGCAACACCAGCCTCATCAACTTTCTGGACGGCTGCGCCCTGAGCCTGCCCATGCACCCGCCCGGCGAAGCGCCCGCCGCACTGATGCTGGCTGGCTGCGCCGGCACGGACGCGCGCGTGCTGGCGCTGGGGCTGGCAGTGCAGGCGCTGCTGGATTGGTGAAGGCGCTTTCAGCGGGTGTTTGTTCCCGGAACCTGTTCACAGTCTGCCCGTGGGTGTGAACAGCACAGAGCCGGGTTTCTCTTGGGCCTGGCAGTTCATCACGATTCACTCTTTGCCTCTCACGGCCAGGCTCTGAACAGTCTCTCAAAAACAGGAGCAAATCTGATGGCTCCAAAACACCTTCCAGCGCTGTATCCATCAAGACATCATGCTATGAATAGAGAAGCAGGAAAACTCTATTCAACGCCCGTCCGCAGGCGCGAAAAGCAGCTCCATCGGCCTGCGGCGCTGCAACCGGCCAGCCGCTTGGCCTGTCCGTCTGCGGCTTGCGCATGGCCACCCAGTCTCATTCACTCTCGCGTCCGACTTTGAACAGGTTCTCAACCTCAGGACTTGCGCCTGACTGAAATTTGCGAAATACCTTCGCGCACGTATTGCATGTATTGCAATGAATACGCGCCATGAGGCGCATCGCAGGCATTTATTTTCACGGCGATGGCGCGCCGCAACAAATGTATCTATAATGTAAACAAGGCGAGCGCCCTGCGTTGCCTTGGCAAGGCAGGGTTTGTTTTGAAAAACCGTCAAAAAAGGAGGCTGACGTGAATGCGCTGCGTATGCATTTTCTACCGCGATATTCAAGCGCTGCCGTGCCCTGCCCTCCCAGCAGCGCGCTGCACAGGCGTTGCCATCAAGCATGCTCTGGCGAAGCGGATTTTGTCTCCTGAATCCGTCTGCCGATGCTTTTTCTTATGATTTAACCAATTTGGCCGCAGGCTGATTTTCAAATTCAGCCGTCTTGAGTATCTTCATTGGTAAAAAAGCATTGGTTCATTGATTTTCAGAAAATAAATGAACCCTGTCCTTTCCAGGAATATGCTTGATCAGCCCAGGCGGCCATGCCGCCGCTGCCGGCTCCAATAATGGAAAAGAAGTCGTCATGCCCCGCTCCAGCCAGCTTCTGTATCCGGCCCGCCCGCCTGCCGAGCCTCAGGCTGCGGCCTGCCTGCTTTTGCTGCGCGACGGCCCGAAGGGCCTTCAAGTGCTGCTCACGCAACGCTCCGCCCAGGCGCGGTTCGCGCCCGGCGCCTACGTTTTTCCGGGCGGCTGCGTGGATGCAGACGATGCCCGTCTGCCCGCTGCCACCCGCCCCCGCCAGCGGAGGCATGCGCTGACAGCCGCGCTGGCTGCCTTGCGCGAAACCTTTGAAGAAATGGGCGTGCTGCTGGCCCGCCGCCCTGACGGCCTGCCTGCCATAGCGCAAGACGTGGCCGGGCTGGAGCGCCACGCCCCGCTGGCGCCCCAATGCCAGGCGCGAGGGCTGAAACTGGCAGCGTGCGAGCTGTTCCTGCTGGCGCGCTGGATCACGGGCTGCGACTGGCCACGCCGTTATGACGTGCCCCATTTCGTGGCCCGCATGCCATCGGGGCAGCGCCCCCAGGCAGATGGACAGGAGCAGCTCAACGCCCAGTGGCTGACGGCCAGCGCCGCGCTGGCCCGGCATGCCGCAGGCCGCCTGCCGCTCATGTTTCCCACGCTGAAAACACTGGAATGGCTCCGGAGCCAGCCCAACGTGGCCGCCGTGCTGGCCGCTTGCGCAGGCGAGGCTCCTTTGTGGACGAGCTGCCCGCGCGCGGCCCGCCGGCAGGGACGGATTGCGCGCTTCATGGAACACGAGCTGCCCTTTGGCGAGCTGGCGCTGGTCTGCCCCGATGGGCAAGGCGAGCACGAAATTGGCTGGCAGCACGAAAAGCCCGTGCCCCTGCTGCGCAATGTGCGGCGGCTGACGGCGGCCAACTCCGGCTTCATGACCGGGCCGGGCACCAACAGCTACCTGGTGGGCGACGCTGCAGCAGGTTTCATCGTGATCGATCCCGGCCCGGCTGATGAGGCTCATGTGCAGCGCCTGTGGCAGGCCGCTGGCGGGCAGGTACGCGCCATCATCTGCACTCACTCGCACCCCGACCACGCTCCTGGCGGCTGGCTGCTGCAAGCCATGTGCTCCAAGCAAGTGCCCGTGCTGGGCCTGCCCTCGTCGCCGCAGGGGCGCCCAGACAGCGCCTTCACCCCCGACCGGGCGCTGTATGACGGCGAACGCCTGCAACTGGCAGGCGAGCAAACGCACACCCTGCGCGTCATCCACACCCCCGGCCACACCGCCAACCACCTGTGCCTTGTGCTGGAGGAAGACGGCTTGCTTTTTTCAGGCGACCACATCCTGAGCGGCAGCACCACCGTTATTGATGCGCCCGATGGCGACATGACCGTTTATCTGGCCTCGCTTGACAAATTGGCCGCCGCCTGCGCCGCCTATGGCGCGAACTTCATCTTGCCGGCCCACGGCCACGTGCTGCATGAAGCGCAGCAGGCCATCGTCCGCCTCAAGGCCCACCGGCTGGCCCGCGAGGCCAAAGTGCTCGCCGCCATGCGCCAACGCCCCAGCGGCACGCTCGATGACTGGCTGCCTCTGGCCTATGCAGACGTTCCTCCCGAGGCGCATGCTGCCGCCCGCAAGTCTTTGCATGCGCACGTGCAGCGCATACGCCAGCTGGATTTGCTGCGCGAAGACGGAGCCAGCGCCTGGCGGCAGGCCGCGTAGCCGCATGGGAAGGGTTTGACGCCCAGCAGGCCCTGGCTCAATTCCTCGTGTTCCCTGCATTCCGGCCCGTGCTTGCCGACCGGGCTACTGCCGCGCCGTGCGCGCGCTGGCAGGCGCGGCCTGCGGGTGGCTGGCGCGCCAGGGGTTGATGTCCAGCCCGCCACGGCGCGTGTAGCGGGCCTGCACCATCAGCCGCGCAGGGCGGCAGTGGCGGGTGATGTCCATGAAGATGCGCTCCACGCAGTGCTCGTGAAATTCGTTGTGCTCGCGAAAGCTCACCAGGTAGCGCAGCAGGCTGGCCTGGTCGATTTGCGGGCCGCTGTAGGCAATTTGCACGCTGCCCCAATCGGGCTGGCAGGTGACGGGGCAGTTGCTTTTGAGCAAATGGCTGGTGAGCGTCTCCTGCACGGGCTGCTCGTCAAAAGCGGCGGTGAGCAGCTCCGGCGCGGGCGGGCCGTAGCGGTCGCAGGCAATGTCCAGCCTGTCCAGGCACAGGCCCGCCAGCTCCTGCATGCGCTCGGCGCCAAAGTCTTCGGGCAGCGTCAGCCGCACGCCTGCGCCCGCCTGCATGGCGCCGCCGTGCCAGATGGCAGCGTTCACGTCGGCCAGCAGGCGCTCACGCACTTCATCCGCGCTGGCAAAGCGCGTGCCGTTGTAGCCGTTCAGGTAGAGCTTGAAAGACTTGCTTTCGATGATGTGCGTGCTCTCGCACGGCACCGTCACATGCGCCAGCGCCACCTGCGGCTTGCCGCGCGTGTTCAGCCACGAGAGTTCGTAGGCCGTCCACACATCCGCCCCCACAAAAGGCGGCTGCCCGGCCAGGCCCAGCTCCGCCCGCTTGGGCGCGCGCGGCAGCGGCTCCAGCAAGCTGGCGTCATAACGGTCAGGGTAGTGCGTGGCCTTGCCCAGCAAGGTGCCCGCCAGCGCAGCGGCGTGTTCGGTCAGGGGAGAGCGGTCTGGCATGAAAGAAAGCTCCGGTTACTCTGTTTTTGATAGCGGCCTGCGCCCATTCCACGGGGACTTGCGGCCGATTAGCCATGAAATTGGGCCATGAAATTGGGCCATGAAATTGGGCTATGAAAGCTGGCGGCGAAACACCAGCTGGCTGGCACTGGAAGCGGCGGCATCCAACGCATAACCCTCTTCGTCAAAGCCCCGCAGGGCTTCAGGCGTGGCGGCCTGCCGTTGCACGGCCCAGCGGGCCATCAGACCACGGGCGCGCTTGGCGGCAAAACTTTCAACCCTGTACTGCCCGCCACGGTATTGCTGAAACACGCACGTCACCACGCGAGCGCGCAGCGCCTTCTGGTCCACCGCCCTGAAATACTCCTGCGAGGCCAGATTCACCACCACCGGCTCCGCCTCGCCTTCTTGCGCCAGCCGCTCGTTCAGATACTGCGCAATGCGGCTGCCCCAGAACTGGTAGAGATTGCCGCCAGCGTCCGTGACCAGCCGCGCGCCCATCTCCAGCCGGTAGGGCTGCATCCAGTCCAGCGGCCTGAGCACGCCATACAGCCCGCTCAGAATGCACAGGCGCTCCTGCGCCCAGGCCAGCTGTTCAGCGCTGAGCGTACGCGCCTGAAGGCCGCCGTACACGTCGCCATCAAACGCCATCACGGCCTGCCGCGAGTTGCTGGCCGTGAACAGGGGCGACCATGCCTCGTAACGCGCCACATTCAGCGCCGCCAGCTTGTCAGAAAGCCCCATCAGGCTGGCCACCTGCTGCGGCGAAAGCTGCCGCAGCTTCTCAATCAACTGCGCCGCCTGCGCCGCAAACTGCGGCAGCGTGTGCGGCAGGCCGGGCGGCAGCGGGGTTTGGTAGTCCAGCGCCTTGGCTGGTGAAAGAAGAAAAAGCATGGAGCGATTGTGGGGGCGCTGCCGAGCAGGGCGTCAAGTTTCGGGTTGGCAGCAAACCAGACCCCCCGGTCCTGAATGCCAGCCGAAGGCACCACCACAGCCAGCAGCAGCCCCATCGTGTGACGGCCAGGCGCTTGCGTCATCGCTGCCCCCTTTTGAGACGGTCTTGACCGATTGGGAGTCGAAGATGCCCACGCAGGAACTTGGCTTATCTGCCCGCTTGCCAGCACGACAGTGCGCGCCATTGAAAACCAGTTCAAAGACTGGCCGCGAGGTATGAAAAGCGGGATTTAGCTCCTTATCCAATAGCACTACGTCCTAGTGGAAAGAGCGCAGGTTCTATTTTCCGGGCCACTGAATTTGCTCCTCTTTTTGAATCATGAAACGCGCCGAGGCGACATGGAGTGCATGGAGTGCATTTCGGGCGTGCCGGACGCTGGCGCCAGGTTCAGCCGCTGCGCCTGACGTAGCGCACAAAGCTGAAAGGCAGGCCGCTGGCAGCGGTGTGGCTTTCGCGGCTGGCTTCGCGCCACAGGGCCGGGTCCAGCGCAGGGGCGAAGGCATCGCCTTCAAAGTCGGCGTCGATTTCGGTGACGAGCGCCTCATCGGCCAGCGGCAGGGCCAGGGCATAGATTTGCGCGCCGCCAATGACCCAGGCGCCCGCTTGCGGCGGGCACAGCGCCAGCGCTTGCGGCAAGCTGGCGGCAGGCCGTGCGCCCGGGGCGCTCCAGCCCGGCTGGCGGGTGATGACGATGTTCACGCGGCCCGGCAGGGGGCGAAAGCGCGGCGGCAGCGAATCCCAGGTTTTGCGGCCCATGATGACGGCGCAGCCTGCGGTGGCCTGCCTGAAGTGGGCCATGTCTTGCGGCAAATGCCAAGGCAGCGCGCCTTCGCGGCCTATGACGCGGCGGCGCGCCTGCGCCCAGATCAGGCCCAGGCGGGCCGGTCTGGCCTGGGTTTGGGGCTGGGCATTGGTTTCGGCGCTCATACGGCCACGGGCGCCTTGATGGCGGGATGGGGCTGGTAGCCGGTGATTTCAAAGTCGCCGTATTCGTAGTCGAACAGCGAAGGCGGGCGGCGCAGCAGGCGCAGCGTGGGCCAGGGGGCAGGCTGGCGGGCCAGCTGCTCTTGCACTTGCGCAAAGTGGTTGTTGTAGATGTGGCAGTCGCCGCCGGTCCAGATGAAGTCGCCAGGCTGCAAATCGCACTGCTGGGCCAGCATATGGGTGAGCAGCGCGTAGCTGGCAATGTTGAAGGGCACGCCCAGAAAAACATCGGCGCTGCGCTGGTAAAGCTGGCAGCTCAGGCGCCCGTCGGCCACGTAGAACTGAAAGAGCGCATGGCAGGGCATGAGCGCCATGCGGTCCAGATCAGCCACATTCCAGGCGCTGACGACGATGCGGCGCGAGTCGGGCGTGGTCTTGAGCTGCTGCACCACTTGCGCGATTTGGTCAATGTGGCGGCCATCGGGCGCGGGCCAGCTGCGCCACTGCACGCCATAGACGGGGCCCAGATCGCCCGTTTGCGGATCGGCCCATTCGTCCCAGATGGTCACGCCCCGCTCTTGCAGCCAGCGGGCGTTGCCGCTGCCGCTCAGAAACCACAAAAGCTCGTAGATGATGCTTTTGAGGTGCACTTTCTTGGTGGTGACGAGGGGAAAGCCCTCTTGCAGGGCAAACCGCATCTGGTAGCCAAATACGCTGCGCGTGCCGGTGCCGGTGCGGTCGGTTTTGGCCGTGCCATGCGTGTAGACATGGCGCATGAAGTCTTCATAAGTGGAGCGGGTGGCGGTGGCAGTCATGGCCGGTGATTGTCAGGCCCGCCACCCGCTGTTTCCAGACTCAGGGCCTGTTGGCTTCAGGCCGCTTCAGCTTCGACTTCAGGGTTGCTGCTGCGGGCCGTGCGGATGCGCAAAGCCAGCAGGCCTTTGGGGCCTTTTTCCAGCGCGAATTTCACGCGCTCGCCTTCCTTGAGCGTTTTGAAACCCTCCATTTCAATGGCCGAAAAGTGGGCAAAGGCGTCAGGGCCGCCGCCATCAGGCTCAATGAAGCCAAAGCCTTTTTGATTGTTGAACCATTTGACGGTGCCGTCGGACTCACCCAACACATTGTCAGACACGTGATAACTCCTTTTCTTGATGAGGTTGCTGCCGTTTACGGCCCCATTTTGGAATTGATTTTTTTAATGTCAAGTGTGAATACGGTGTATTACGTGTTTTTTCTGAAAATTTTCTGGCCTGGCCTGCATGGCGTGGTTTTACGATCATTTGAAGCAGGCCGCGTCCGGCCCCTGCGCCGATAGAATGACTTCTCATGGCTTCGCTTCCCTCCTCCCGTCCCCCTGATTCTCCTGCCGGCCCCCAGCATGACGAAGGCGGCGGGGTGGTGCTGGAGCGTGCGCCCTCGCGCGTGCAGCCTCCGCCCATGTATCAGGTGGTCATGCTCAATGACGACTACACGCCCATGGAGTTTGTGGTTGTGGTCTTGCAGGAGTTTTTCGGCAAAGACCAGGCCACGGCCACGCAGATCATGCAAAAGATCCATTTCGAGGGCAAAGGCATCTGCGGCGTGTACTCGCGCGACGTGGCCACCACCAAAGCCGCACAGGTGCAAGACGCGGCCCGCCAGGCAGGCCACCCCTTGCAATGCGTGGCCGAGCCTGCCGGGTCTGGTTGAAAGCGCCCGCCAGCGGCCCCATGTCGGGCTGCATCCGCACATACCCGCTGCTCTCGCAGCAAGAAAGGACACACCATGATTGCCAAGGAACTGGAAGCCAGCCTGCACATGGCTTTTGTCGAGGCGCGCAAGCAGCGCCATGAATTCATCACGGTGGAGCACCTGCTGCTGGCCCTGCTGGACAACCCCAGCGCCGCCGAAGTGCTCACGGCCTGCGCCGCCAACGTGGAAGAGCTGCGTGCCTCTCTTTCTACCTTCATCACCGACAACACCCCGCAAGTGGCAGGCGAAGGCGAGGTGGACGCGCAGCCCACGCTGGGCTTTCAGCGCGTGATCCAGCGCGCCATCATGCACGTGCAGTCCACGGCCAGCGGCAAGCAGGAAGTCACGGGCGCCAACGTGCTGGTGGCCATCTTTGGCGAGAAAGACTCGCACGCCGTCTATTTCCTGCACCAGCAGGGCGTGACGCGGCTGGACGCGGTGAACTTCATCGCCCACGGCGTGCGCAAGGACGAAGCCGACGCCGAAAGCGGCGAAGCCGCTGCGGGCGCTGACGGCGCCGCCGCTGAAAAAAACGAAAAGCAAACGCCGCTGGAGCAATACACCGTCAATCTCAACCAGCAGGCGCGCGAAGGGCGCATTGACCCGCTCATTGGCCGCGAGCACGAGCTGGAGCGCACCATCCAGATTCTTTGCCGCCGCCGCAAAAACAACCCGCTGCTGGTGGGCGAGGCGGGCGTGGGCAAAACCGCCATTGCCGAAGGGCTGGCCTGGCGCATCACCGAAGGCAAAGTGCCTGAAGTGCTGGCCGGCTCCGTCGTTTACGCGCTGGATATGGGCGCGCTGCTGGCAGGCACCAAATACCGGGGCGACTTCGAGCAGCGCCTCAAGGGCGTGCTCAAGAGCCTGCGCGACAAGCCCCACGCCATCCTCTTCATTGACGAAATCCACACGCTGATTGGCGCGGGCGCGGCTTCCGGCGGCACGCTGGACGCTTCCAACCTGCTCAAGCCGGCTCTTTCCAGCGGGCAGCTCAAGTGCATTGGCGCCACCACCTTCACTGAATACCGGGGCATTTTTGAAAAAGACGCGGCGCTTTCGCGGCGCTTCCAGAAAGTGGAAGTGCCCGAGCCTTCCGTGGCCGAAACCGTGGAAATTCTCAATGGCCTGCGCCCGCGCTTTGAGGCGCATCACGGCGTGGTTTACGCGCCCGCCGCCCTGCAAGCGGCCGTGGAGCTGGCTGCGCGCCACATCACCGACCGCCACCTGCCCGACAAGGCCATCGACGTCATCGACGAAGCCGGCGCGGCCCAGCGCATCCGCGCGCCCGAGCAGCGCAAGCAAACCATCGACCGCAGCGAGATTGAGGCCATCGTCGCCAAAATCGCCCGCATCCCGCCCGCCAGCGTCAGCCATGACGACCGCAGCAAGCTGCAAACGCTGGAGCGCGATCTCAAATCCGTCGTTTTCGGGCAAGACGCCGCGCTGGAGGCGCTGGCTGCTGCCGTCAAGGTTTCGCGCTCGGGCCTGGGCAAGACGGACAAGCCCATCGGCTCCTTCCTTTTCAGCGGCCCCACCGGCGTGGGCAAAACCGAAGCGGCCCGCCAGCTGGCCTACATCATGGGCGTGGAGCTGCAACGCTTTGACATGAGCGAATACATGGAGCGCCACGCCGTCAGCCGCCTCATTGGCGCGCCTCCCGGCTACGTGGGCTTTGACCAGGGCGGCCTGCTGACCGAGGCCATCACCAAAAAGCCGCACTGCGTGCTGCTGCTCGATGAAATCGAAAAAGCGCACCCCGACATCTTCAACGTGCTGCTGCAAGTGATGGACCACGGCACGCTGACCGACAACAACGGCCGCAAAACGGACTTTCGCAACGTCATCATCATCATGACCACCAACGCGGGCGCCGAAACCATGAACAAAGCCGCCATCGGCTTTACCAACACCCGCCAGGCGGGCGACGAAATGGCCGACATCAAGCGCCTGTTCACGCCCGAGTTCCGCAACCGGCTGGACGCCATCGTCAGCTTCAAGCCGCTGACAGAGCCTGTCATCTTGCGCGTGGTGGACAAATTCCTGCTCCAGCTGGAGCAGCAGCTGGCCGAAAAGAAAGTGGAAGTCACCTTCACCGACCACCTGCGCCAGACGCTGGCGAAAAAGGGCTTTGACCCGCTCATGGGCGCGCGCCCCATGCAGCGCCTCATTCAGGACACCATCCGCAAGGCGCTGGCCGACGAGCTGCTCTTTGGCCGCCTCGTCAATGGCGGCCGCCTGACGGTGGACCTGGACGCCGAGGGCAAGGCCGTGCTCGACATCACCCCGGCTTCTTCCGGCGGTGCGCCCGCCGCCCTGCCGGAAGCGGTCGGCTCCTGAGCGTCTGAGAACGCAAACTGCCTGCAAATCACATCAAAAACAGGAGCAAATATGGGCGGCTGAAATGCCGCCCTGCGCAGATTCCACTAGGATATCATGCTATGGATAAAGGAGCGAAATAATACCCTGCGCATGAAAGCGGAACGGAGGGCATGAAAAAGGGAGCGCCGCCGCTCCCTTTTTTCATGCCCGCATTCTTTGGGCGCTGGCTTTGGGCGGCGCAATGCCTTGCCGCTCAATGGAAATCGGCCATTTTTTTGATCGCTCCATCTTCAAACGGCTCCGCCTGCCCGGCCACAGCCACTGGCAGGGTGAATGAAAACACCGTGCCCTGCGGTTCGTTGGCTTCGTGCGTGAGCGTGCCGCCATGCTGCTCCACCACGGTGCGGCACAGCGACAGGCCCAGGCCCATGCCTTCGCTCTTGGTCGTGAAAAAGGGCGTGTACAAGCGCGGGGCCACGCCGGGAGCAATGCCGCAGCCGTGATCGGCCACGCTGAAGATCACTTTGTCGCACGAGAGCGCGAGGCTGGCCGAAAAGCGCAGGCTGCGCAGCGGCGGGGGGGTGCCGCTCATGGCCTGGATGGCGTTGCGCGCCAGGTTGAGCAGCACTTGCTCCACCATCACCTGGGCGCACCACACGGGGGGCAGGTCATGCGGCACGTCCACTTCCACCGTCACGTTCTGGCGATCGGCGTGCAGGTGAACCAGCGGCAGGATGGCCTGCACCAGCGCCTGCGGGGTGATGTTCACGCGCTGGTCGCTGCCGCGCCGCACGGCCAGGTGCACGCTGTGGATGACTTGTCCGGCGCGATTGGCCTGTCCGGCGATGCGGGTGAGGGCAGTGCGCAGATCGGCCACGACGGCCGCGTCCTGGCCGCCGTGCAGCTGCTCCAGCAGGTTGAGCGAGCCGGTGGCGTAGCTGGAGATGGCGGCCAGCGGCTGGTTCAGCTCGTGGCTGAGGTGCGAGGCCATTTCGCCTGCGGCGGCCAGGCGGGCGGTGGCTTGCAGGCGCTCCTGGCTGTCGCGCGTCATCTGCTCGATGCGGCGCTGCTCGCTGACATCCATGACCACGCTCATCCAGCCGATATGGCGGCCGTCGTGCGTGACCAGCGGGGCGTCGAACACGAGCACGGGAAAGCGCGTGCCGTCCTTGCGCTGGTAAATGGCTTGCTGGCCCTCTTCCGTCTTGCGCCACAGGCCCGAGAGCCACTGAATCTGATGCTGCGCGTATCCGGCGGCCAGCTCCGGCGGCCAGTAGGGCGCGGGAATGCCGGTGCCCAGCAGTTCGCTTTCGTCGCAGTCCACCATTTCGCAGAAGGCGGGGTTCACATAGACGATGCGGCCTTGCTGATCGCGCGCGCGCAAGCCCACCATGAGCGAGTCTTCCATGGCCTTGCGCACGGCCAGCGCCTCGGCCAGCGCGCTTTCGGCCCGCTGGCGGCGCGCGTGGTCATAGGCCAGCAGGGTGAGCACGGCCAGCAGCGCCAGGGCGAGACCGGCCAGCAGGGCGGTCATTTCGCTGCTCAGCAAGCTGGCGGCGGGGCGGCGGCTGTCCATGCGCAGCACCAGGGTGGCGCCCGGCAGATCCAGCACGCGCTGAAACGAGATGGCCCGGGAGCCATGCCGCACCACGCCCGCCACGGCCAGGCGCGTGCCGTCCGGCTCGGCGAGCGACACCTGGTGGCGCCGCGTGTAGGCCGTGTCCACCATGTGCGCCAGCATGGCGCTGAGCGAGTAGGCGGCCACCACGTAGCCGCGATCGACGGGCACGCACAGGGGCATGACTTCGTGGCCCGCGCCGCCGTCGTGCTGCGGCATGAACAGGCTGGGCGCGTAGGCGGGGCTGTTCAGGCGCTCCGCCGTCACGCAGGCGGCTTGCGCTTCGGCGGCCAGGCTGCGGCCAGGCGGGTCCAGGCGCGCGTGCCAGGGGCTGGTTTCGCTGGCCACGGGCCTGAGGCGGCTGTCCAGCCAGTCCAGCTGGAGCCATTCGCGGTGGCTTTGCAGCAAGGGGCGGGCGTGCAGCACCCAGCTCGCCGGATCGGCCTGCGACAGATGCAGCCCTTGCAGGATTTGCGCGTTGTGCGACAGGGCGCGCCCCAGTTCGATGGCGGCGTCTGTGGCGTCGCGGGCGAGCGCGCGCTGGGCGCGCTGCTGGCCGTGCTCGTGCGCCAGCCAGATCAGCGCGCCCAGCAGGGCCGCCAGCAGCGTCATCAGCAGCAGCCACAGCCCCCAGCCGCGCGGCGAGAGGGCCGCGCGCTTGTGCCAGGGCAGCTCCCGTGTGGGGGCGGAGAGAAAGGCAAAGTCGCTCACAGCACGCGGTGCGCCAGGGCGGGCAGGCTGGCGCGGCAGGCCGCCGTGTGGGCAGCGTCCAGCTCGGCCAGCGCCACGCCCGCGCCTTCGGCCTGCATGGCCAGCACCTGCCCCCAGGCGTTGATCAGCATGCTGTGCCCCCAGGTGCGGCGGCCGTTTTCATGCGTGCCGCCCTGGCCGGGCGCGATGACGCAGGCCAGGTTTTCGATGGCGCGCGCACGCAGCAGCGTTTGCCAGTGCGCCTGCCCCGTCACCCAGGTGAAAGCGCTGGGCGCCAGCAGCAGATCGGCGCCCTGCGCCGTATAGTGGCGGTACAGCTCGGCAAAACGCAGGTCGTAGCAGACGGACAGGCCCACGCGCCAGGTGTGCCCGTCGCGCGAGGGCAGATCGAACAGCGCCGGCTTGAGGCCCGCTTTCAGCGTTTGCGATTCGTCGTAGGCGCGCTGGCCGTCGTTGAAGCGGAAAAGGTGCATCTTGTCGTAGCGCGCGGCGCAGCGGCCTTCGGGCGAGAAAACCAGCAGGGCGTTGAACGCGCGCGCATCCGCGCCTGCTTCTGCGTCTTCGCCCCGCGCGCGCAGCGGGATGGTGCCGCCAGCCAGCCACAGCCCCAGCCGCCGCGCCTGGCCGGCCAGCCACTCTTGCAGCGGCCCCTGGCCAAACGGCTCGGCGATGAGCAGCTTGTCGGCGTCGCTTTGGCCAAACAGGCAGAAATACTCCGGCAGCACAGCCAGCTCCGCTCCGGCGCGGGCGGCCTGCTCCAGCAAGGCGGCGGCAGTGGCGAGGTTTTCTTCCACGCGCGGCGTGGAGACGGTCTGGATGGCGGCAGCTTTCATGGCAGCGTTTTCAAGGCGAAGGTTCGCGCGAGGGTTGCAGGTTCTGGGACTGTTGACGCCGGAAGGCGGGCATAGCGGCGATTCTGGCGAAAAACAGGCCATGAAACGGGCCAAATAAGCCGCAAGCCCTGATGGAATCAGCGCGGGCAGCTATTGTTTTTGCAACACCCAGGCCGCCCGGGGCCGCGCTTTTGGTCCTCACGTTTTAGCCCTCACGTTTTAGCCCTCACGTTTTGCCCCCCGCGTTTTGCCCCCCGCGTTTTGGCCCTCACGCTTTGGCGCCTGCGGGCCATACGCGGGTTACACGATAACGGCGCGGGTATCATCCGCGCCTCTTTTCCGCTGGCAGCGGCCTGCCTGCGCCGCTGGCGCGGCGGCCCGAAGCGCCCACGATTCATGCCCGCTCCTGTTCCCGCCCAGGCCGCGTCTTCGGCCCCGCCCCCGCCGGATTCATTGCCTCATCCATTGCCTGCCACGCCTGCCGCCAGCTTGCTGCTGGCTTCTGCCGCGCGGCGGCTGCTGTGGGCGCTGCTGGCGTGCGCGGGGCTTTTTGGGCTGCTGGCCTGGGCCGTCTCGCCCGTTCAGTGACCCGGCCATGACGGCAACAGGCATGACGCCGCGCATCACCCTGCATGAGCTGACGCTGGGCTATGAAGGCCGCGTGGCGCTGCAAGATGTGTCGCTGACCATCGAGCCGGGGGCGCTGCTGGCGGTGGTGGGGCCGAACGGCGCGGGCAAGTCCACGCTGATCAAGGCGCTGGCGGGGCTGCTTGCGCCCTTGCGCGGGCGCATGGAAGGGCTGGCTGGCGCGCGCGTGGCCTACATGCCGCAGCAAGGCACGCTCGATCGCAGCTTTCCGGCCACGGTGCTGGAGCTGGCGGCGCTGGGGCTGTGGCACGAAACGGGCGCGCTGGGGCGGCTGACGGCGGCGCAGCGCGCGCGCTGCCAGGCGGCGCTGGTGCAAGTGGGGCTGGGCGATTTGGCGCAGCGCCGCCTGCACGAGCTTTCAGGCGGGCAAATGCAGCGGGCGCTGTTTGCGCGGCTGCTGCTGCAAGACGCGCCGGTGCTGCTGCTCGATGAGCCTTTCGCCGCGATGGACGAGCGCACGTGCCAGGATTTGCTGGCCCTGCTGCGCGGCTGGCAGGCGCAGGGCAAAACGGTGCTGGCCGTGCTGCATGACCTGGCGCAGGTGCGCCAGGCTTTCACGCAAACCTTGCTGCTGGCCGGGCGCGTGCTGGCCTACGGCCCCACGCAGTCGGTGCTCACGCCGCAAAACCTGCTGCGGCTGCGCATGCCCGATGGGTCTGGCGAGCCAGTCGGCATGGCCTGCCAAGGGGCCGCGCCATGACGCCAGCCGCTGCGGATGCCAGCCTGTGGGCGCTGCTGGCGGGGCCGTTTCTGGAATTCGGCTTCATGCGCCGGGCGCTGGCCGGGTGCGTGGCGCTGTCGCTGGGCTGCGCGCCGGTGGGCGTGTTCCTGCTTTTGCGCCGCATGAGCCTGACGGGCGACGCCATGGCGCACGCCATCCTGCCCGGCGCAGCGGTGGGCTACCTGCTGGCGGGCCTGTCGCTGCCGGCCATGACGGCAGGCGGCGCGCTGGCCGGGCTGCTGGTGGCCGTGGCCTCGGGCGTGGTGGCGCGCTCCACGGTGCTGCGCGAAGACGCGAGCATGGCCGCCTTCTACCTGCTCTCGCTGGCGCTGGGCGTGCTCATCGTCTCCACGCGCGGCAGCCATGTGGATTTGCTGCACGTGCTCTTTGGCACCGTGCTGGCGCTCGACGACGCGGCGCTGTGGCTCATTGGCGGCATCACCGGCTTCACCCTGGCGGCGCTGGCGCTGCTGCTGCGCCCGCTGGCCGCCGAGTGCATGGACCCCGGCTTTTTGCGCAGCGTGTCGCCGCGCTGGAGCGCCGCTGCGCATTACGGCTTTCTGGCGCTGCTGGTGCTCAACCTGGTGGCGGGCTTTCACGCGCTGGGCACGCTCATGGCCGTGGGCATCATGGTGCTGCCGGCCGCCAGCGCCCGCCTGTGGGCGCGCAGCCTGGGCGGCCTGCTGGCGCTGGCGGCCGGCATGGCGCTGGCCGCCAGCGTGGCGGGGCTGCTGCTGTCGTATCACCTGGATTGGCCCGCCAGCCCCGTCATCGTGCTGTGCCTGGGGGCGCTGTATGCCGCCAGCCTCGCGCTGGGGCGGCATGGCCTGTGGCGCGGACGGGGGGAGCGGTTCTGAAAGCCTTCAATTCGCTCTTTAATCAATAGCATGAAGTCCCCGTATTCATTGCGACAACTGCGTTTTATACCCCTCTGAATTTGCTCCTCTTTCTGATGATTTCTGGCTACTTTTCACGCTTCAAAGGAATTCCTCTCATGAAACCCCTTGCGCCTTCCGCCCTGATCGCCGCCGTGCTGCTGGCCGCCGCGCCCGCCCATGCCGGGCAGGAAGAGCCGCCGCTGCGCGTGGTTGCCAGCTTCAGCATCCTGGCCGACTTGGTGCGGCAGGTGGGCGGCCCGCAGGTGAGCGTGCAACCGCTCGTGCCCGCTGGCGGCGACGCGCACGTTTACCAGCCCACGCCCGCCGACGCGCGCGCGCTGGGGCGCGCCGATCTGGTGTTCGTCAATGGCCTGGGCTTTGAAGGCTGGATCGACCGGCTGGTGCAGGCCGCCGGCTACAAGGGCGCGCTCGTGGTGGCCACGCAGGGCATCGAACCCATTGCCAGCGAAGAAGGCGGCGAGGGCGGCGGCCACGAGCACGAGCATGAGCACGGCCATGATCACGAGCACGGCCACGGTCATCACGATCACGCCCACGGCGGCCAGGACCCCCACGCCTGGCAGAGCGTGCCCAACGCCATGCGCTACGTGCGCAACATTGCCGATGGCCTGTGCGCCGCCCGCCCCGCCAACTGCCCCGTCTGGCGCGACAACGCCGCGAAATACCTGGACGAACTCACGCGGCTGGACGCCGGCATCCGCGCCGCCTGGCAGGGCGTGCCGCCCGCGCGGCGCAAGGTCATCACCTCGCACGACGCCTTTGGCTACTACGCGCGCGCCTACGGCGTGCAGTTTCTCGCGCCGCAGGGCGTCAGCACCGACAGCGAGCCTTCCGCGCAGGACGTGGCCCGCCTCATCCGCCAGATCAGGGCCGAAAAAATCCGCGCCTTGTTCGTCGAGCAGCTGGCCAGCCCGCGCCTGCTGGAGCAGATTGCGCGCGAAACCGGCATCCGCCCCGCTGGCGCGCTGTATTCGGACGCCCTCTCGCCCGCAGACGGCCCCGCCGCCACCTACGTGGACATGATGCGTCACAACACCGCCGCGCTGACGCAGGCCGCCAAGGGCGAATGAAGAACGAATGAGGGCCGCGCTCCGTTTTTCAGCCGCTTTTTTGCCGTCTTTCCCACGGGCCGCCGCGCAGGGGGCGCGTGATATAACCCGCCGCATTTTTTTCCCACGCAAACAGGCGGTTCCCTTGACACAACGACAGGCGCGCCCCGCGCACGCAGCTTCATGAAGCGGGGCTTTTACACCATCATGGCGGCGCAGTTTTGCAGCTCGCTGGCCGATAACGCGCTGTTTGTCGCGGCGGTGGAGCTGCTCAAGGCCGATGGCGCGCCCGGATGGCAGGGCGCGGCGCTGGTGCCGATGTTTGCGCTGTTTTACGTGGCGCTGGCGCCGTGGGTGGGCGCGTTCGCTGATTCGCAGCCCAAAGGGCGCGTCATGTTCATCAGCAACGCCATCAAGATTGCGGGCTGCCTGATGATGCTGTTTGGCAGCCACCCGCTGCTGTCTTACGCCGTGGTGGGGCTGGGCGCGGCGGCCTACTCGCCCGCCAAGTACGGCATCCTGACCGAGCTGCTGCCGCCTTCGCAGCTGGTGCGGGCCAACGGCTGGATTGAGGGGCTGACGATCTGCTCCATCATCCTGGGCGTGCTGCTGGGCGGGCAGCTGGTGGGGCCGGCGGTTTCGCAGTGGCTGCTGCAAATGCCCACCGCGCAAACGCTGGGCCTGGGCAGCGCGCCGCACGCCGCCATTGCCGCGCTGACGCTGGTGTACGTGCTGGCGGCCTGGTTCAACCTGCACATTCCGAAAACAGGCGTGCAGATGCACCCCATGCCGCGCAACGCGCTGGCGCTGCTGCCCGATTTCTGGCGCTGCAACGCGCTGCTGTGGCGCGACAGGCTGGGGCAGGTGTCGCTGGCGTCCACCACGCTGTTTTGGGGCGTGTCGGGCAACATGCGCTACATCGTGCTGGCCTGGGCGGGCGCGGCGCTGGCCTACGGCACCACGCAGGCGGCCAGCCTGGTGGGCGTGGTGGCGCTGGGCACGGCGGCCGGGGCGGTGCTCGCTTCCGTGCGCGTGCGGCTGGACAAGGCGCCGGGCGTGATTCCCCTGGGCATCGTCATGGGGCTGCTGGTGGGGGCGATGGTGTTCGTGCGCCACCTGTGGGTGGCCGTGCCGTTTCTGATCGCGCTGGGCGCGCTGGGCGGCTACATCGTGGTGCCCATGAATGCGCTGCTCCAGCATCGCGGCCACAACCTGATGGGCGCGGGCCGCTCCATCGCCGTGCAGAACTTCAACGAGCAGGCGTGCATCCTCGGCCTGGGCGGGCTGTACAGCCTGGCAATGGGGGCGGACATGTCCGTCTTTTTGGCGCTGGGGCTGTTTGGCGGCCTGGTGGCGGCGGTCATGCTGGGCATCTGGCTCTGGCATGCGCGCAACCTGCGCTGCCACGGCAGCGAAGTGCAGCGCCTGCTGCAAGCGGCCCGCAGCGACCGCCACAGCAGCCACGGGGGCCAGGGGCAATGAAGTCCGCCCCGGCGCCAGTAGCGCGGTCCGCCAATGCCGCGCTGCCCGCGCTGGTGCTGCTGTTCAACGCCTTCATCTGGGGTACTTCCTGGCTGCCCTTTCGCGCCTTGCGCGAGCACGGCTCGCACCCCTTGTGGAGCACCGTGTTCGTGTATGTGTGCGGCGTGGCGCTGTTTCTGGTGTGGCGGCCGCGCGTGCTGGGCGAGCTGGCACGCCATCCCAAGCTGGCCGCGCTGGCCCTTGCGGCGGGGCTGACCAACATTTGCTTCAACTGGGCCGTCACCGTGGGCGACGTGATGCGCGTGGTGCTGCTTTTTTATCTGATGCCCGCCTGGTCCATCCTGCTGGCCTGGGCGCTGCTGGGCGAGCGCCCCACGGCGGGCGCGCTGCTGCGCCTGGCGCTGGCGCTGGCGGGCGTGACGCTGGTGCTCAAAAAACCCGGCATGGCCTGGCCCTGGCCCGAAAGCCAGGCGGACTGGCTGGCCATCGCCGGGGGCTTTTCCTTTGCCTTGACAGGCGTGCTGCTGCGCCGCTGGCGCGGCACGCCCGCCACGGCGCGCACCTTCGCCATGTTTCTGGGCAGCGCCATCGTCTCCGCTGGCGTGGCGCTGGCCGCGCAAGCCGCCCATCTGGCCGCGCCGCCTGCCCTGGCCAACTGGGCCGGCTGGCTGCCCTGGGCGCTGGGCCTGACGGCGGCGCTGCTCACGGGCAACATGGCCCTGCAATACGGCACGGCGCACCTGCCCGCGCAAACGGCCTCGCTCATCATGCTGGCTGAAGTGGTGTTCGCCAGCGTCTCGTCCGTGGCGCTGGGCGCCGCTGCCCTTGCCACGGGCACGCTGGCAGGCGGCGCCATGATTCTTTCCGCCGCCTTGCTGGCCGTGCTGATGCGGCGCTGAAGCGCCTTCCGCCCACTATTGAAACCATAGCTGCAAGTCCAGTCTGCACGGGCGCAAACGGCCCATTTGATGCTGAATCCAGGCGCGGGTCTCACGGGCAGGCGGGGCTTGCCGCGCACACGACAATCAGGCCCGTTTTCCCGCAGGGCCTTTCGCGTTGAAACCCCTTTTCCCAACTCCATGTAGAAAGCCATGCAATTCAAGGACTACTACCAGATCCTGGGCGTGGACAAAAGCGCCAGCCAGGACGACATCAAAAAAGCCTACCGCCGCCTGGCCCGCAAATACCACCCCGACGTGAGCAAAGAGCCAGACGCCGCCGCCCGCATGGCCGAAGTAAACGAGGCCAACACCGTGCTCGGCGATGCCGAAAAACGCAAGATTTATGACAGCGTGGGCGCGCAAGCCTGGGCCGCAGGCGCGCGCTCCGGCGACGACGTGCGCCCGCCGCCCGGCTGGAACGCGGGCTTTGGCTCAGGTTTTGGCGCGGAAGGCGGTGCGGGCGGCTTTCACCACTTCACGGGCGATTTTTCAGGCTACACCGGCGAAGACGCAGGCCAGTTCAGCGACTTTTTCGAGCAGATGTTCGGCCAGGCGCGCCAGGCGCGGGCCGCCCGCGCATCCGGCCCGCAAAAAGGGCGCGACGAACACGCACGCATCGAGCTGGACCTGGCCGACGCCTACCACGGCGCCGAACGCCACATCACCCTGCGCGGCAGCCGCGTGAACGAAAAAGGCGAGCTTCAGTCCGCTGACCGCACGCTGCGCGTGAAAATTCCGCAAGGCGTGAAAGAAGGCCAGCTCATCCGCCTGGCCGGGCAAGGCCATCCGGGCCTGGGCGGCGGCGAAGCGGGCGACCTGTTTCTGGAAGTGCGCCTGCGCCCCGATGAGCGCTGGCAGGTGCAAGGCCGCGACGTCACGCTGAAAGTGCGCGTGGCCCCGTGGGAAGCGGCGCTGGGCGGCAGCATCGAAATCACCACGCCCGACGGCAAGGCCATCGCCGTCACCGTGCCCGAAGGCAGCGGCCACGGGCGCAAACTGCGCCTCAAAGGCCGGGGCATCCCGTCAGCCACTGCGCCGGGCGATCTGTATCTGGAGCTGCAAGTGGCGGTGCCCAGCGCCGTGACCGAGCCGCAAAAAGCCGCCTGGGCCGCCTTGCGCGACGCCTACCCCGGCTTCAATCCGCGCCGAGCCTGAAGGAGAGAACACGCATGCAAACCCTTTTTGACGACACCCTTGCCAGCGCCGCCCAGTTGATGGCCGATGACGCGCTCGACCCGCAAACCCTGGCCGGCGGCTGCCACATGACGCTCGAATGGGTCAGCGCCCGCGTGCAGGCCGGCGTGCTGGAGCCGGTGAGCGGCGACAGCGCCGCCACCTGGCGCTTTGCCAGCGCCGCCCTCACCCGCGCGCGCCGCATCGCCCACCTGGAGCGCGCCTTTGACGCCGACCCCCAGCTGGCCGCCCTCACCGCCGACCTGATGGAAGAAGTGGCCCGCCTGCGCCGCCTGCTGCCGCAGGCCGGATAAAGCGGCCGCCCCGCCTTGGGCCTCAACCCTTTTCCCAAGCCGCAGCCAGCGTGGACGGCTGAAAGGCGGGGCGGAGCTTTCAGCGCAAAAACAGGAGCAAATGCAGAGGGGCAAAAATACCGCATGGCGCAGCCTCCATCGTGACCTCAAGCTATGGATTCAGGAGCAAATACGGTGCTGGCCTTCCGGCCATTTCCGTGCCCCCTTTTTCACTGCCGCCTGCTGCTCTTCTTCACCCGCGCGCGGCTCACTCGCCAGCCCGCTGGGCGCGGGCGGCAATTTCGTGAAAGCGCTTTTGCGCGGCGGCGGGCACTTCGGGCGGAATCTGCATTTGCTGCGGGCCGGGGCCGTCGCCCACGCGGATGAGCATGACCATGCCCATGGTGTAGTGCGGCATGCAGCGCACGCCGTAGAGGCCCGGCTGCTCGAAGGCCACCTCGATCTCCTCGTTGATCTTGCCCGTAAAGGACGGCGCGCCCTCGGGAGCCATGCCGGGAATGGAGGCGGCGTTGTGACCGTTGTGAACGGCGAGAAATTTCACCTTGTCGCCAGGGGCAATGTGCAGATAGTCCGGCTCGAAGGGCATGGGGCCGGTGGCGTTGCGGTTGAGCATCTTCACTTCCCAGGTTTTGGCCCAGGCGGGCGCGGGCGCATGCGCGGCGCAGGCCAGCGCGAGGGCCGCGAAAGCGTTGAAAAGCCAGCGCGAACGGCGATGGAAATGGCGGCGGGAATGACTGTGGATGAGGCCACGGGCGGACTGCGCCGCAGAGGCCGGGGGTAGAGCGTGGAACATGCGCTGATCTCCTGGCCGCCCGCTTCTCCCGCGAGCGGCGTGGGTTGCCAAAAGGCAGCGCAGGCGGGAGCAAAAGCGCGGTCAGGGCCGGGCAGCGCGAAAGTCATGCGAGACGGCGGCGCGGCAAACGGCGCGCGCCTTGCGGCATGGCAGGTGCATGGGCCTTGGCCGGCCAGCCGCACGCCCGCAGCCGCCGACGGAAAGGCTTGAGGGCAGGCCGGTATCCGGGCTTGCGGACCGCCGCAGGCGGCGCGCGGCTTCTGGCGAAGGCGCGCCTGGCTTGCTGCGAGGCCCCGGCCTTCCCGCGCCAGCCCTGAATGGCTCAGGGGCAAGAAGCGCAGTGGCTGCCGCGCGCGAGGGGCGCGCTGGCTGTCGGGGTTTGGTTTCCGCTGACCGTTGCGGGGGCAGCGCAGGCTTTGCGGCCCGGGCGCATGCCGTTGCGGCATGGCCTGAAGACGCGCACCTGCTTCCCGTTTAACCCTTTGACCGCAAGAAAGCAGCCTTGGGGCACCTGTCAAGCTGGCCGCCGCCCTTTTCGCATGCGATGGCGCATGGGAGCGGGGCGGCGGCCGGGGGCGATTGTGGCGCAGCGCGGCCCGCCGCCAGGCGGCGCCAGCGCCCGCACGGCGGCATTCGCATCAAAAGGAGGAGCAAATTGAAGGGATGAGAAAACAGCGCCTGCGCTCTTTCTACTAGGACATCATGCTATGGATTCAGAAGCAAATTGGCGTCTCTCTTTCCGCCGCCTGTTGCGCTGACGGCCGTGACAGGCACAAAAAAGCCTGCCGGGAGAGGGCAGGCTTTGGTGGCGGGGGCGGCTCAGCGGTTGGGCCGGTCGGCCGGGGTGGCGGGGCGGGGCACTTGTTCGATGAATTTGCGGGCGATGGCGTCGCGGTGCATGAAGACTGCGTCTTTCTTGGACTGCGCGTAGCGGATGAATTCGGCCAGGCCGTTGGCGCGGGCGGGGTTGCCGGTGATGCGCGGGTGCAGGCCGATGGACATCATGCGGCCGCAGTCGTCGCCGTCGTCGAGCAGCTGGTCAAGCGTGCGCGAGGCCATTTCCACGAAGTCGGAGGCGGCGGCAAAGCCGGTGCCCATGATGTAGCGGCAGTCGTTGGTGACCAGCGAGTAGGGCACGATGAGGTGGGATTTGCCGTTGATGAAGGTCCAGTGCGGCAGGTCGTCGCCGTAGTAGTCGGAGTCGTAGAGAAAGCGCCCGTCTTCCACGAGCAGCTCGCGGGTGTTGACGGACATTTCCCGGCAGTACCAGCCGCTGGGCTGGCGGCCCAGGGTTTTCTGGAACGAGTCCATCGCCAGGTTGATGAGGGCTTTTTCTTCTTCGCGCGAGTATTCGTAGTGGTCAATCCAGCGGTAGCCGTGGCCGACGACTTCGTCGCCGCGTTCGTTGAGCTTGCGGGCGACTTCGGGGTTGCGCTCCAGCGCCACGGCGGCGGCAAAGAAGGTGGCGGGCACCTGGCAGCGGTCAAAGATGCGCAGCAGCCGCCACACACCGGCGCGCGAGCCGTATTCGTACATGGATTCCTTGGCGAGGTCGCGCTGGTCGTCCACGTTGAAGGGCAGCTCGTACATGCCGTCATTCATGTGGTCGCCCATGGCGAAGGTTTTTTCGGAACCTTCTTCGTAATTGACGACGATGTTGATGGCGACTTTGGCGCCCCCGTCCCAGCGGATGCGGGGCGGGCGCTCGCCGTAGCCAATGATTTCGCGCTCGGGGCCGCTGACGCCGGGCAGGTCGTCGTTGCGGTACCAGTGGTTTTTGGCGATTTGTTCCGGGCTGGGCATGGCATGGGCCTTTCTCTGTGGGTGGAAACAGCCGGATTCTAGGAAGCGGAAAAACGCCAATCACATTGTGAATACCCACAAGTTACAAGAGGCCATTTCGGGCGCAAGATGCCGTGCTTTGCAACGCCATTTCGCAAGGAGTGAAAAAGTGTCTGATCTGCCCGCAGCCAGCGGCCGCCAGGAGCCGCAAGGCAATGAGGAGTTCATGCTGGAGCCGGTGCCGCGCGGCGCGCGCCGCTCTTGGTGGGCCATGTTCGCCATCTGGGTGGGCTTTGGCTATGTGCCCACGGGGCTGATCGTGGGCGGGCAGCTGGCGGGCCAGGGCGGCCAGCCGGGCATGCCGTTTGGCCAGGCGCTGCTGGCCATTGCCACGGGCGAGGGGCTGCTGCTGGCGCTGACTTTTCTGCTGGGTTACGCGGCCATGCGCACGGGGCTGAATCTTTCGCTGATTTCGCGCATTTCCTACGGGCGCAAGGGCATGGTGCTGCCCATGCTCATCATGGCCTGCCTGACGCTGGGCTGGTTCGCTTCCATCACCGGCATGGTGGGCGACATTTTCAAGGCGGCGCTGGGCGATGTGACGGGCGTGACGGTGGTCAATGGCCTGTCGCTTGAATACGTGCTGCTGTGCCTGCTGTGGGGCGCGGTGTTCACCTACTCGGCCTGGCGGGGCATTGCCGCGATCGAGAAGATTTCGTCGGCGGCCACGCCCTTCGTGCTGGTGGTGGCCGTGGTGGTAGCCGTGATGATGGTGGGCGAGGCTGGCGGCATGGGCGCGGTGCTGCGGCAGGCGGCCACGCGCTCGGGCATGACGCCCGGCACGGCCGTCACGGTGCTGATTGGCGCGTGGATTGCGGGCGTGATCATGGGCGTGGACATCTTCCGCTACGCGAAAAACGCCGCGCACGTGCTGGTGGGCGCGGCGGCCTGCTTCGTGCTCACCAATCCGCTGCTCAACGTGGTGGGCTACCTGGGGGCGGTGGCCACGGGCAATTCGGACTTCATCGCCTGGATGGTGCAAAAGGGCGTCATCCTCACCGTGCTGGGCGTGGCGCTGTGGGTGCTGGCGCTGTGGACGACCAATATGTCCGAGCTGTACTGCAACGCGCTGTATGTGGGGCCTAGCGCCGAATCGCTGGGCGCGCGCTGGCCGCGCGGGCGCATTGTCATCATCGTGGGCGCTCTTGGCTCCGTGCTGGGGGCGCTGGGCTTTTACAGCCATCTTTTCGGGCACTTCATCACCATTTTGGGCGCGGCCTTCGTGCCGCTGGCCGGCCCCATCCTGGCGGACTTTTACTTCGTGCGCCGCGCCGAATACGCCACGGCCAACCCCAACGACATGCCGCCCGTGCGCTGGCCCGCCATCCTCTCATTCAGCGCCGGAGCCGTGGCGGGCGTGGCGTTCCAGTACAAGCTGCCGCTGCCGTTTGACTTTCCGTCAGGGCTGGCGGCGCTCATCATCACGTTCGCGCTGCACCTGGCGCTTTCCAAAGCCATGGCCAGGCGGCCCGAACAGCGCCAGGTGGTTTCACCAGGCTTTGCCAGCCCGATGGCCGAGCGAAGCTGATGCCCAAAAAAAGGAGCAAATTCAGGAGCCTGAAAACTGGAGTTACGCACATTCCACTAGGACATCATGCTATGAATCAAGGAGCAAAATCATCCTTTCTACTCCGCTTTCCCTCCCGGTTCGGCATGGCGCCAGCGGGCAGGTTGCGGCTTGCCGCTCATGCATGAAAAAACCGGCATCGGCCTTGCCCCGCTGGCGGCGCAACGGAAGATGGCCCATCCGCCATTTTCATTTGCGGATAACGCCTGCCAGCGGCATGGCAGAAGGCGAGTGGCATGCCGTTGAAACGGACTTTCAGGCTGCGCGGCGGCCCATGATTCGCAGGCGAGCAGGCATTGCGCCTGGCGCGGCTGGAAATGGGTTTTCACTCATACGGGCCAGACGATGCGCGCCGTGAAAAGAAAGGAAAAATACGGCGCGGCGAATTCAAGCTTGCGCCGTCATTTTTGCCCCTGCTTTGGCAGCTTCCAGCGCAGGAAGGTTGCGCGCCAAGGCTGTTTATGGAATGGAAGGTCTGCTCTTTTTTTTGATGCCCTTCGCCTTGCCGAATGGCGTGCGGTCTGGCAATTGAGCGCCATTTGAAAACCAGATAATCAAAATAAGATGCAACGCAATGATGGCCCGCCGGTTTCACACATCGATTTTCGGCAGGCAAATCATGCCGAAAATCGCCTTATCCATTGTGCAGACATGAAACCCACTGAATGCAAAACGCATTATTCTTCCGGCCTGCAATCGCCCGCTTCATTTGCCTGCCGGAACCGGAAAATGCTGAAATTCTTGCCCGCTCTTTTTCTGCTGGCGGCCACGGCCGTTTTTGCCGCGCCGCCCGAGCCGCCGGTCAATAGCGAAATCAGCCGCCTGGCCGACACCAGCGTGCTCACCAGCGAGCATGAGGGCTACGCTTTTCACCGTTTTGATTTGAATGACGAAGACGGCCGCCCGCACCGCGTGTTTGTGGCCGTTCCGAAGGCCGCGCCGCCTGAAGGCGGCTTTGCCGCGCTTTATGCGCTGGATGGCAATGCGCTGCTTGAATTTCTGCCCGCCGCCCGCCTGCGGTCGCCGCTGGAGCAGCTGCCGCTGCTGGTGCTGATCGGCTATCCGACCGAGCGGCGTTTTGACACCGCCGCCCGCGCCTGGGACTACACCCCGCCCGGTCCGCAAGGCCAGCCCCTGCCCGATCCGGTGGCAAAGGAGCGCGTCAATGGCGGCGCGGCGGCGTTTTTGCGCTTCATCGAGCGCCAGGTCAGGCCGCGCGTGGAGCAGCTGGCGCGCACCGATGCGCAGCGGCAGACACTGTGGGGGCATTCGTATGGCGGGCTGTTCGTGCTTTACACCCTGCTGAATCAGCCGCAGGCGTTCACGCGCTATATCGCCGCCGATCCTTCGCTGTGGTGGCAAAAGGGCCTGATGCTGCAATACACGCAGCAGGCGCTGGAGCGGCTTGAGCGCTCCGCCTTCAGCGGCCGGTGGATGCTGATTCAGAAAAGCGGGCGCGCCGATGACAAGCGGCCCGCCAACGCGCAGCAGGCCGCCATGCTGGCGCGCCGCGAGGAAATGACCCGCGCCGTGCCGCCTGAAGCGGCGGCGCAGCTGGCCCAGCGCCTGGCCGGGCATGGCTTGCGCGCCGATTACGTCGTCTTTACCGGTTTGACGCATGGCGGCTTGCTGACCAAGTCGTTCATGCAGGCGCTGGGGCAGGCGGCGCAGCCGGCGCTGCCGCTGGAGAAATAGGCGGGAAATAGGCAGGAAAGAGGCGGGGGCGGCCAGGGTCAGCCTTCGGGCGGGGCCGCGTCCTGGGCGTCCTGGGCGTCTTGTGCTTCGCTTTCGCCCCAGCGGTCCAGGTCTTTCATGGCCAGCCGCATCCAGGCCCAGGCCAGGTTCTGGCGCTCGCCGAAGGCGTCGTAGAGCGCGTCTTCGCTCATCACGCTGTATTCGCCTTCGGTGCGCAAATCAACGGGCAGGCCCGCCGAAATGGCCTGGTTCAGGGGGCCGTATTCCTGCTCGTAAAAGTCTTCCAGCTGGCGCATGAGGCCGCTGGCCTGCCGCCATTGCCGCTGGGCGGCTTGCAGCGCGGGCAGCAGGCGCAGCCACTGGCGGTAGAGGGACTGGATTTCGTCGATGCGCCGCTGGGCTTGTTGAAGGTCAGGGGAGGGCATGTTTTCTTTCGGTTCTCAGGATGCCAGTCTGCTTGCCAGCGCGGCGGCCAGCTCGCGCGCGAAGGCGGGGCGCAGCTGGGGGTAGAGCGCGGGTTCGATGAGTTCGACTTCGTTGATGGAAAAGCCGCTTTCGCCGCTGCCGCCTTCGCTGATGAGGCCGTCCACGCGGGCGTAAAGCGGCGGCTCGGGCAGGCAGCGCAAGGCGGCTTCGGCGCAGGCCAGCCATTCCGGGCGGGGGGTGACGGACTCGATTTGCGCCCCATAGGCGGAGTTGGCGCGCCACTCGCCGGGCGCGAGGCGGCGGCGCGCGGCGTGCGAGTAGCGCCCGGCCAGGTAAATGAGGCAGACCTCGCCGAAGCTGGCCTGCACGAAAGGTTGCAGCAGCGCGCCTTGCGGGTAGCTGGCCAGCGCAGGCGCTTCGCCTTCAGCCAGGCGGCGCACGCCGCGCCCGCTTTGGCCAATGAGCGGCTTGACGACCGGGCGCGGCCAGCCGCATTCGGCCACGCGCCGCGCCCAATCGGGCGCGTGCTGCGGCAGCAGCGCCAGGCTGGGGGTGACGGGCAGGCCGCGCGCGGCCAGCTCGCACAGGTAGCGCTTGTCCATGTTCCACAGTTGCAGCGCGGGCGGGTTGAACACGCGCGCGCCTGCGGCTTGCAAGGCGCGCAGCCAGTCGCGAAAAGCGTCCGGGGTTTCGCTGTAGTCCCATGCGGCCAGAGGCAGCACGGCGGCAGGAGAAGGCTGGGCGGCCAGGGCGGCGGGGCGGATGTCCTGCCAGGGCGCGAGCGTGGCGCGCAAGGCGGCGGCCAGCGCTTGCAGCCCGGCGTTGCCCTGCGGCCAGTCGCGGCAGGTGGCGATGTAGGCGTTCATGCGAAAACAGTGTGAAGACGAGGGGCCAGGGAGCGGCGGCGCGCATTGTCTCCGCCGCCGGGGCCGGCGGCGGATGAAAGTCATTCCTGATGGCTGCCTACAATCGCGCCCGCTCTGGCGCTTGCCGGGGCTTTTATTGTGTTTGCTGCCAGCGGATGCGCAGCCTGCTGTACGGCGGGCGTTCACTAGCAGCTTTTTGGAAGGACCCCCCCCATGAAAACCTCTCGCTTCGTTGCCGCTGCCGCCTTGCTGGCCGCAGGTCTGGCCGCCAGCCAGGCCGCGCAGGCGGCCAGCCATCCCGTGAAGATTGACAACTGCGGCGTGACGCTGCAATTCGAGCAAGCGCCCAAGTCTGCCGTCACCATTGGCCAGGCGGGCACTGAAATGCTCTACGCGCTGGGCGTGGGCGACAAGGTCGTGGGCACGGCGCTGTGGTTCAACCCGGTGCAGCCGCAGTTCGAGAGCATCAATGCCAAGGTGCCGCGCCTGGCCGATGACATTCCGAGCTTTGAATCGGTCATCAACAAGCGCCCCGGCCTGGTGGTTTCGCAGTTCGAGTGGATGGTGGGCAAAAACGGCGTGGTCGGCACGCGCGAGCAGTTCAAGGAAATCAATATCCCCGTCTATGCCATGCCCACCGACTGCGAGGGCAAGGACAACGAAACCGGCGCCGACGGCACGCGCAAGACGGCTTTCCATGTGGACACGCTCTACAAGAGCATCACGCAGCTGGCCGCCATTTTTGGCGTGCAGCCCAAGGGCGAGGCGCTGGTCAAAGAGCTGAAAGAGCGCGAGGCCAAGGCCGTCGCCAAGGTGAAAGACGCGCACCTGAAAGACCTCTCGGCCGTGCTGTGGTTCTCCAGCGCCGATCTGGCGGTGGACCCCTACGTGGCGGGCCGCAAGGGCGTGGCCGGCTACATGCTGAGCACGCTGGGGCTGCGCAACATCGTGCAGTCGGATGAAGAGTGGCCCACCGTGGGCTGGGAAACCATTGCCAAGGCCAATCCTTCGGTCATCGTCATCGCCCGCATGAACCGCCGCCGCTTTCCGGCCGACGACTACGAGAAAAAGCTCGAATTTCTCAAAACCGATCCGGTCGCCAAGGAAATGGACGCCGTCAAGAACGATCGCATCGTGATCGTGGACGCCGACGCGCTGCAAGGCTCCATCCGCATGGCCAGCGGCATGGACCAGATTGCCGACGCGGTGCTCAAGCTCAAGAAGTAACGCGCCGCATGAAGGCCCCGCCTGGCGGGGCTTTTTTTCGGTTTTCCGCGCTTGCCTGGCGCGGGGCCTGCGCGGCCGTTTCCCTGCGACCCTCTCCGTCTTTTCCTCTCATGACAACTCATTCAACCGCCCGGACGTGGCTGCGCATCGCCTTGCTGACGCTGGGCGCGGCGGCCGTGCTGGCCGTCACGCTGCTGCTGGGCACGGCCATTGGCGAAACGCGCATTCCGCTGGAGATGGTGCGGCAGGTGCTGGCCAACCAGCTTTTCGGCGCTGGCTACGCGGTCGATCCGATCGACCAGGGCATCGTGTGGAACTACCGCCTCACGCGCGCCATCGTCGCCATGTGCTGCGGCACGGGGCTGGCGCTGTCGGGCGTCATCCTGCAATCGCTGCTGCGCAACGCGCTGGCCGATCCGTATTTGCTGGGCATTTCGGCGGGCGCTTCCACCGGCGCGGTGCTGGTGACTGTGGCGGGGCTGGGCGCGGGCGCCATTTCCATGACGGCGGGTGCCTTTGGCGGCGCAGTGCTGGCCTTCACGCTGGTGACGCTGCTGGCGCACGCCGCCGGCGGCGGCGGGCTGCACAACAGCGGGCAAATCGTGCTGGCGGGCATCGCCGGATCGCAGCTTTTCAACGCGCTCACCTCGCTCATCATCACCAAATCGGGCAGCGCCGAGCAGGCGCGCGGCATCATGTTCTGGCTGCTGGGCAGCCTCTCGGGCGCGCGCTGGCCCAGCGTGTGGCTCACGCTCACGGTGGCCGTGGCAGGCGTGCTGGCGTGCCTGTGGTTTGCGCGCGCACTGGACGCCTTCATCTTCGGCACCGAATCGGCCGCTGCGCTGGGCGTGCCCGTGCGGCGCGTGCAAATCGTGCTGCTGCTCACGGCGGCGCTGGTCACGGCCGTCATGGTGTCGGTGGCCGGAGCCATCGGCTTTGTGGGGCTGGTCATACCGCACGTGGCGCGGCTGCTGGTGGGCGTGCGCCACAGCCGCCTGCTGCCAGCCAGCGCGCTGCTGGGCGCGGTGTTTCTGGTGGCGGCGGACGTGGTTTCGCGCATCCTCATAGCCGGGCAAGTGCTGCCCATTGGCGTCATCACCTCGCTGGTGGGCGCGCCCATATTCGCGCTGATGCTGCTGCGCCAGCGCCAGGGAGGCCGCTCATGAGCACGCAAACCCATCTGCAAACCAGCCCGCAGGCCAGTTCGCCAACCGGCACGGCCCTGCCCGCCCTGCAAGGGCGCGATCTGGTCTGGGGCGCCACGCGCGGCGGCGCGCCCATCGTGCGCGGCGTCTCGCTCACCGTGCGCGCGGGCGCGACGGTGGGGCTGATCGGCCCCAACGGCTCCGGCAAATCCAGCCTCATGCGCCTGCTGGCAGGCGTGACGCAGCCGCAATCGGGCGAAGTGCTGCTGGGCGGCCAGCCCATGCAGCGCCTCACGCGCCGCCAGATTGCGCACCAGCTCGCCCTCGTCTCGCAAATGGCCGACACGCAAGACGCCATCACCGTGCAAGACGCCGTGGAGCTGGGCCGCACGCCCTGGCTGTCGGCGCTGCAAACCTGGTCGGCGCGCGACGACGCCATCGTCGAACAAGCCCTGGCCGACGTAGGCATGGCCGAAAAAAAGGGCCGCGTGTGGAACACCCTCTCCGGCGGCGAGCGCCAGCGCGTGCACATTGCGCGCGCCCTGGCCCAGCAAACCAGCGTGCTGCTGCTCGACGAACCGGGCAACCACCTGGACATCCACCACCAGCTCGCGCTCGGCCAGCTCATCCACCGCCTGCCCGGCACCAAAGTCATGGCCATTCACGACCTGAACCAGGCCCGCCACTGCGACTGGCTGGCCGTGATGCAGCAAGGCCGCCTGGTGTGCGAAGGCGCGCCCGACGACGTGCTGCAAGCCGATTTGCTGGAGCAGGTGTTTGAAGTGCGCCTGCGCGTGCTGACCGACCCCGAAGACGGCGCGCGCGTGCTGCGCTTTTTGCCGCTGTAGGTTCTGATTCACACTTTCCGCGCCTGCGGGCAGACTGTGAACGGCCTCTCAAAGGGGGCGGTCGGCGTCCGGGTTGGGCGCGCGGCGCTGGGGAGCCAGCAGCAGCCAGGTGAGCACGGGCCACAGGGCGGCTTCAAGCAGCGGGGCCAGCAGGGTGAGCCAGCCGGGGGCGACGCCGCCAGCGATCAGCCGCACGAGGGTGATGAGCGCGTAGGAGAGGGCGAACAGCGGCAGCAGTTGCAGCGCCTGGGCCAGCACGGGCAGCCACAGAATGCGGCGCTGCAAGGCGATGGCGGCAAAACTCAGCGCCGAATACGCCAGCGCATGCTGGCCGAGCAAGGCGGCTTGGTGCACGTCCAGGCACAGGCCGAAGACGAAGGCGGCAGCCAGGCCCACGTGGCGCGGCTGGTGCACGTTCCAGAACACGAGAACGACGGCCAGCACGTCGGGCATCCACACCAGCCGCCCCAGCGGCAGCAAATTGACGAGAAAGGCCAGCCCCAGCGTGATCCAGATGAAGGCGGGCGAGACGGGCAGCAGCAGCGGCTGGCCTGTGCGCATGATCATGAAGTTCTCCCGGCTGGCGCGCCGCTGGCATCTGGGGCGGGCTGCTCAAAGCGCACGGGCTGCAAGACCATGACGTGGGTGACGCCGTGCAGGGCCGCCACGGGCGCGCATTGCACGCGCATGAAGGTGGCTTCGCCCTGGCGGTCAACGGCCAGCACGCGGGCCACGGGCAGGCCGGGCGGGTAGATGCCGTCGATGCCGCTGGTGGTGAGCAAATCGCCCTCGCGCATGTCTTCGGTGGCGAAGGTGTAGCGCAGCTCCATCAGGCCGCTGCGCGGGGCGGGGTCGCCATAGGCCACGCTGCGCACGCCGGAGCGGGTGTTGATGACGGGAATGGCCTGGTCGCGGTCGATGAGCAGGGTGATTTCGCTCACGAAGGGATAGACGCGCGTGACCTGGCCGAGCACGCCTGATTCGTCCATGACGGGCGAGCCGGGCTGAATGCCCTGGGCGCTGCCTTTGTCGATGATGACGCGGCGGGTGTAGGGGTCGGTTGCGTCATAGAGCACTTGCGCGGCGGTGGCGGGCGTGCTGGTGCGCTCGCGCAGGGCCAGCAGCTGGCGCAGGCGTTCGTTTTCCAGCAGGAGCTGCTCGACTTGCCCGGCGCGGCGCGATTGTTCGGCCAGGCGGGCGCGGGCGGCTTCTTCGGTTTTCTGCGCGGTTTTCAGCTCGGTCAGGTAGCCGTAGCCGTTGCGCGCCCATTGCACGGGCTGCAAGGCCAGCCATTGCGCGGGGTAGAGCACGGCGGCAATGGCGGCGCGCAGCGGCTGCATGAGGTCGAACCGGGTATCGGCCACCATCAGCGCCAGCGCCAGCGCCACGCAGATGAGAAGCCGGGAGACAACCGACGGGCCGCGCCGGAAGAACGGCGGAGGCGAGTGGTCGTAAGGTTCAAACGGCATGGACGAAGCGGGCTGGCGGCAGCGGCTGGCGGCAGTGGGCGGCTGGAGCGGGCGGGCTGTTCTGCATCAGAAAAAAGGAGCAGATTCAGAGGGGCAAAAAACCGTGGCGTCCTAGTGTAATCAGGAGATGTTGCTACGGATTCGAGAGCTAAGCTGCGGCCTTTCATTGAGGCGCTCACAGGCCAGTCAGCCCGCGCGAAAAGCATTATCTCCGTGCAAGCGCGGGCCTTTTGAAAGGCGCGCCCGCCGCCTGGCTGGCCTGAAACAGGCGCTCACTCGCTGGCGAAGATGCCGCCTTGCTTGTCCATGTTTTCCAGCGCCATGCCGCAGCCGCGCACCACGCAGGTCAAGGGGTCTTCGGCCACCAGCACGGGCAGGCCGGTTTCCTCGGCCAGCAGGCGGTCCAGATCGCGCAGCAGCGCGCCGCCGCCAGTGAGCATCATGCCGCGCTCGGCAATGTCGGCGCCCAGCTCGGGCGGGGTTTCTTCCAGCGCGCGCTTGACTTCGGAGACGATGCTGTTGATCGGCTCGGACAGCGCCTCCAGCACTTCATTGCTGCTGATGGTGAAGCTGCGCGGCACGCCTTCGGAGAGGTTGCGGCCCTTGACTTCCATCTCCCGCAGCTCGCTGCCGGGAAAGGCGCTGCCAATTTCCTTCTTGATGAGTTCGGCGGTGGGGTCGCCAATGAGCATGCCGTAGTTGCGGCGGATGTAATTGACGATGGATTCGTCAAAACGGTCGCCGCCCACGCGGGCGCTGCCTTTGTAGACCATGCCGCCCAGGGAAATGACGCCCACCTCGGTGGTGCCGCCGCCGATGTCCACCACCATGGAGCCGCTGGCTTCGCTCACGGGCAGACCCGCGCCGATGGTGGCGGCCATCGGCTCTTCAATCAGGTAAACCTCCGAGGCGCCCGCGCCCAGCGCCGATTCACGGATGGCGCGGCGCTCCACCTGCGTGGAGCCGCAGGGCACGCAGATGATGATGCGCGGATTGCTGAACCAGCCGCGCGCATGCACCATCTTGATGAACTGCTTGAGCATTTGCTCGGTGACGGTGAAATCGGCGATGACGCCGTCTTTCATGGGGCGGATGGCTTCGATGTTGCCGGGCACCTTGCCCAGCATGGCCTTGGCTTCGTGGCCCACGGCCTGAATGGTTTTTTTGCCCTGCGGGCCGCTTTCGTGGCGGATGGCGACCACGGAAGGCTCGTCGAGCACGATGCCTTTGCCGCGCACCACGATGAGGGTGTTGGCCGTGCCCAAGTCAATGGCCAGGTCGGTGGAGAGATACCGGCGGAACAAACCGAACATGCAAATGCTTTCCTTGGCGCGGCCACGCCTGGCCGGCAGGCGCGGCCGCAGAAAATTCTGGTGAAAAGGGGGGAGATGGGTGCAAAAAAGCGCCTTTTCAGGCGCGTTGCGGGTAGCGGCGGATAATACTTCATCCCCTAGGTGGCAAGCGGGCGCAGACAACGCCTGGCGGGCCATTTCACACACATTTACACGCGGTTTTTTTCCCTTTCATGTCACTTGATTTGCAGGATATTGAGCGCATCGCCCATTTGGCGCGTTTGCAAGTGCAGCCAGACGAAGCCGAGCGCCTGATGGGCCAGCTCAACGGCTTTTTCGGCATTGTCGAAGCCATGCGCGCCGTGGACGCCACGGGCGTGGAACCCCTGGCCCACCCGCTGGCCGCCGTGCAGGACGTGCAGCTTCGCTTGCGCCCTGATGAAGTCCAGCCCTGCGGCAGCCGCGAGGAAAACCAGCGCAGCGCCCCCGCCGTGGAAGACGGCCTGTTTCTCGTGCCCAAGGTGATCGAATGAGCCAGCCCGATCTGCACCTGCGCACCGTGGCCGGCCTGGCCGCCGGTTTGCGCCAGAAAGAGTTTTCCGCCGAAGAAGCCGCCCGCCACTTTCTGGCCCGCATGCGCCAGCATGAGGCGCTGGGCGCGTTTCTCAGTGCGGACGAAGAAGCCACGCTGGCCCAGGCCCGCGCGGCCGATGCCCTGCTGGCCCGTGGCCAGGCCCCCGCACTGGCGGGCGTGCCCATCGCGCACAAAGACATCTTCGTCACCCGCGACTGGCCCACCACCGCCGCCTCGAAAATGCTTGAAGGCTACCGCTCGCCCTTTGACGCCACCGTGGTCAGCCGACTGAAAGACGCTGGCGCCGTGTGCCTGGGCAAGCTCAACTGCGACGAATTCGCCATGGGGTCCGCCAACCGCAACAGCGCTTACCAGCCTGCGCTCAACCCGTGGAACACGCAGCGCGTGCCGGGCGGCTCTTCCGGCGGCAGCGCCGCCGCCGTGGCGGCGGGCCTGGCCCCGGCGGCCACCGGCACCGACACGGGCGGCTCCATCCGCCAGCCCGCCAGCTTTTGCGGCATCACCGGCATCAAGCCCACCTATGGCCGCGCCAGCCGCTACGGGATGATCGCCTTTGCCTCCAGCCTTGACCAGGCCGGCCCCATGGCCCGCACCGCCGAAGACTGCGCCCTGCTGCTCACCCACATGTGCGGCCCCGACGTGGCGCACGACTCCACCTCGCTGGACATGCCCGCCGAAGACTTCACCCAATCGCTGGGCGCGCCGCTCAAGGGCCTGCGCATCGGCATTCCGAAAGAGTTTTTCGGCGACGGCCTGGCCGATGGCGTGCGCCAGGCGCTCAACGCCGCGCTCAAGGAATTCGAGCGGCAAGGCGCCGCCCTCGTGCCCGTCTCGCTGCCGCGCACCGAGCTAGCCATTCCCGTCTACTACATCATTGCCCCGGCCGAAGCCAGCAGCAACCTCAGCCGCTATGACGGCGTGAAATTCGGCCACCGCGCCAAAGACTATGCCGACCTGGAAGACATGTACAAGCGCACCCGCGCCGAAGGCTTCGGCCCTGAAGTCAAGCGCCGCATCATGATCGGCGCCTACGTGCTCTCGCACGGCTACTACGACGCCTATTACCTGCAAGCCCAGAAAATCCGCCGCCTGATTGCCGACGACTTCCAGCAGGCCTTCAGGCAGTGCGACCTCATCGCCGGCCCCGTGGCCCCCACCACGGCCTGGACGGCGGGCGCGCACCAGGACCCGCTGGCCGACTACCTGGCCGACATCTACACCCTCCCCGCCAGCCTCGCCGGCCTGCCCGGCATGAGCCTGCCCGCAGGCTTTGACGAAAACCGCCTGCCCGTCGGCCTGCAACTCATCGGCAACTATTTGCAGGAAAGCCGCCTGCTGGCCGCCGCGCACCAGTTCCAGCTGGCAACCGATTGGCACACGCAGCGCCCGGGCGGGTTTTGAGGGGAATGACCAAAATGACGCAAACCACCCAACTCATCCAGGGCTACGAAGTCGTCATCGGCTTTGAAACGCACGCCCAGCTGCAAACCAAAAGCAAGATATTCAGCCGTGCATCCACGGCTTTTGGCGCCGCGCCCAACACGCAAGCCAGCGTGGTGGACATGGCCCTGCCCGGCACGCTGCCGGTCATGAACCGCGAAGCGGTGGCCTGCGCCATCAAACTGGGGCTGGCGCTGGGTTCGCATATTGCGCCGCGCAGCGTTTTTGCCCGCAAGAATTATTTCTACCCCGATTTGCCCAAGGGCTATCAAATCAGCCAATTTGAAATTCCGGTGGTGCAAGGCGGCGAAGTTTCCTTTTTTCTGGATGGCGACAAAAAAAACGTGCGCAAAACCGTGCGCCTGGTGCGCGCGCATTTGGAAGAAGACGCCGGCAAATCGCTGCATGACGCCTTTCAAGGCATGAGCGGCATTGACCTGAACCGCGCAGGCACGCCGCTGCTGGAAATCGTCACGGAACCCGATATTCGCAGCACCGAAGAAGCCGTGGCCTACGCCAAAGAGCTGCACAAAATCGTCACCTGGATCGGCATTTGCGACGGCAACATGCAAGAAGGCAGCTTCCGCTGCGACGCCAACGTGAGCGTGCGCAAACCCGGCCAGCCCCTGGGCACGCGGCGCGAAATCAAAAACCTCAACAGCTTCCGCTTCATGCAGCAAGCGATTGATTTTGAAATCCGCTGGCAAATCGAGCAACTGGAAGACGGCCACGCCATCCAGCAAGCCACCGTGCTGTTTGACCCCGACACGGGCGAAACCCGCGCCATGCGCACCAAGGAAGACAGCGCCGATTACCGCTATTTCCCCGACCCCGATTTGCCGCCTTTATGTATTTCTACTGAGTGGATAGAGCAAACCCGCGCGCAAATGCCCGAATTGCCGCGCAAAATGGCCGAGCGATTCGTGGCCGAATATGGTTTGCCCGAATATGACGCCGCCACGCTGACGCAATCGCCCCAAATGGCGGCCTATTTCGAGCAAGCCGCGCAAAAAAGCGGGCAGCCCAAACTCGCCAGCAACTGGGTCATGGGCGAAATCTCCAAACGCCTGAATGCCGAAGAAATCGGCATCAAATCGGCCCAGGTCACGGCGCAGCAACTGGCGCAAATCATCCGGCGCATTCAAGACGGCACGATCAGCCACAACGCCGCCAGGCAAGTGTTCGACGCCCTCTGGCGCGGCGAAGCCAGCGACGCAGATGCCGTCATTGAAGCCAAGGGCCTCAAGCAAATGAACGACACCGGCGCACTGGAAAAAATCATCGACGAAGTCATTGCCGCCAACCCCGCCAACGTGGAGCAATACCGCGCCGGCAAAGACAAAGCTTTCAACGCCCTGGTCGGCCAGGTCATGAAAGCCAGCAAAGGCAAAGCCAACCCGCAGCAAGTCAATGAATTACTGCGCGCCAAGCTGGCCTGATGCAAAGCTGGCTGGCAAAGCGCGCCGCCAAGCGCGCCCGGCGCATGAGCGCGGCGCTGGCTTGAGCTTGAGACAGCTCCCAATCGCACCCAAAAACAGGAGCAAATTCAAGGGGGTAAAAATGCCATTCTGCGCAGGTTCCACTAGGACCTCTTGCTATGAATAGCGGAGCTAATTTGTCTCCTGACCGCAAACCGCAGGCCGCCGCGCCGCGTTTGTATGTGCCGCAAGCCCTGCCTGAAGGCGGCGAGCTGGATCTGCCGCCCGGCGCGGCGCGCCACGCCCAGGTTCTGCGCTTGCAGCCGGGCGACGCGCTGACCCTGTTCAATGGCGAAGGCGGCGAATGCCGCGCCACCATCATCCGCATGGGCCGCAGCAGCGTGCAGGCGCGCATAGGCGCTCATGCCGCCATTGAGCGCGAAGCGGCCCGCCGCGTGCATCTGCTGGCGGGCCTCATGGCCAGCGAGCGCATGGACTGGCTGGTGGAAAAAGCCACCGAACTGGGCGCTGCCAGCCTCACCCCCCTGCTCACCCAGCACTGCGCCCTGCGCCTGAGCGGCCCGCATGCCGCCAAAAAGCACGCGCACTGGCAAGCCGTGGCCGTGGCCGCCTGCGAGCAAAGCGGCCGCAACCGCCTGCCCCTCATTCATCCGCCTCGCCCCCTGGCGGAGGGCCTTGCAGGCCAGGCCGAAGCCGGGGACGGCGCGCGTTTTGTCCTCTCCCTGAAGCCCGGCGTCGCTTCTTTGCGCGCTGCGTGCGCCGGCCTGCCCGCCACGCAAACCGTCACCCTTCTTTCCGGCCCCGAAGGCGGCCTGAGCGCCGCAGAAGAAGCTCAGGCGCTGGCGGCAGGCTTCACCCCTGTCAGCCTCGGCGCACGCGTGCTGCGCGCCGAAACCGCGCCCGTGGCCGCGCTGGCGCTGCTGGCGTGAAAGTCTGGAATCTGTTCAGAGGCATCTGCCGGCCGTTTCCCGTGCGTCTTCATACCGCTCGACAAGCGGGCGGCCTGTGGGCATCGGACGTGGCGGCTGGTTTTGCGCGCCCGAACTTGCGCGCTTCATTCGCTGAAGTCACTGGAGCTTTCGTCCGCGTCAGGCCAAGCGTTCAGCACGCGGCGCACCACGTCGGCGGCGAAGCCACGGGCTGCCAGAAAGCGGGCTTGCCTGGCGCGGGCGGCGGCATCGGCGGCAGGGGCGCCAAACTTTTTCTGCCAGACGGCGCGGGCGCGCTCCAGCTCGGTGGCGCGCAGCTGCCCGGCAGCTTCGGCCAGCGCTTCGGTGCTCAGGCCCTTGGCGCGCATTTCCTGTAGCACGCGGGCCGCGCCCAGGCGCGGGGCGCGGCGGCGCATGACGGATTCGGCCACGCGCTCTTCGCTGATGAGGCCCTGGGCCGCCAGTTCATTCAGCATCCGGGCCAATTCGCCCGCTTGCTCCTCATGGCAAGACAGCTTGCGCTCCAGTTCGGCGCGGGAGTGTTCCCGTTGCGACAGCAGGCGCAGGGCGCGCGCTTTGAGGGAGATGGGCATGGATGAAAACGCGGGGCGAAGGCAGGGCGGCACATACAATACGCGATTTCGCGCAGGATCGGCATGGCTGCTGCTCTCGCCTCTGCTTATTCACCCATCATTTTCTGGAGCCTGGCTCATGTTCATCTCAAGCGCCTTCGCGCAAACCGCCCCGGCCGCCGAAGCGGGCGCCAATGCGGCGGCGGCATCGCCTTTTTCGGGCCTGCTGCTGCCGGTGGTGATGCTGGTGGTGCTGTACTTCATCATGATCCGCCCGCAGATGAAAAAGCAAAAAGAAGTGCGCGCCATGCTGGACGCGCTGGCCAAAGGCGATGAGGTGGCCACGGCTGGCGGGCTGCTGGGGCGCATTGTTCAGCTGGGCGACAGCCACCTGACGCTGGAGGTGGCCGATGGCGTGCAGGTGCAGGTGCAGCGCCACGCCGTGGTGCAGGTGCTGCCCAAAGGGTCGCTGAAGTAGGCCGCCTGGCGCGGCGAGCCGCCGGAATCGGCCTGGCCGCCCTTGTTTTCTTCGCCCGCAGCGCCTGTCTGCGGGCTTTTGTGCATCAAAAGACTATTCGCATGAACCGCTACCCGCTCTGGAAATACGCGCTGATTGCCGTGTCGCTGCTCATCAGCGTGATCTACACCTTGCCCAACCTGTATGGCGAAGCGCCTGCGGTGCAGGTGTCCGCAGGCAAGATGACCGTCAAGGTGGATGGCCAGACGCTGGAGCAAGTGGAGAAGGCTTTGCAGGAAGCGGGCATTACCGCTGACAGCGTGGTGTTTGACGGCCAGTCGGTGCGCGCGCGCTTTGATACCGAAGACACGCAGATCAAGGCCAAGGACGTGATTGCGCGCGCCCTGGCCGCTGGCAAGGAAGAAGGCGCCTACATCGTGGCGCTCAATCTGGTCTCCCGCTCGCCTGACTGGCTGACGGCGCTGCACGCCAAGCCCATGTATCTGGGGCTGGATTTGCGCGGCGGCGTGCATTTCATGCTCCAGGTAGACATGCGCGCGGCCATCACTAAGCGGCTGGACACCACGGCCAGCGACATTCGCATGCTGCTGCGCCAGAAAGACATCCGCCACGGCGGCGTGAGCCGCTCGGGCGACGCCATTGAAGTGCGCATGCGCGATGCGAACATGCTGGATGCCGCGCGCCGCCAGATCGCGCAGAACCAGCCCCAAATGGATGTGGCGGCCGCGCCGGATGGCTCCCGCCTGACCGTGACCTTCAAGCCTGCGGCGCTGCATGAGGTGCAGGAGCAGGCCATCAAGCAGAACATCACCACGCTGCACAACCGCGTGAACGAGCTGGGCGTGGCCGAGCCGGTGATTCAGCAGCAGGGTGCTGACCGCGTGGTGGTGCAGCTGCCTGGCGTGCAGGACACGGCCAAGGCCAAGGACATTCTGGGCCGCACGGCCACGCTGGAGATGCGCCTGGTGGACGAAAGCGCCGAAGGCCGCGCGGCGGAGGGCGGCACGGGGCCGGTGCCGTTCGGCTCCGAGCGGTTCATGACGCGCGAGGGGCATCCCGTCATCGTCAAGCGGGAAGTCATCCTCACGGGCGACAGCCTGGACAACGCCCAGCCCGGCTTTGATGAAAACCAGCGCCCTTCCGTGGACCTGGTGGTGGACGCCAAGGGCGGCCAGATCATGCGCGACACCAGCCGCCGCAATCTGAAAAAGCGCATGGCCATCGTCCTGTTTGAAAAGGGCAAGGGAGAGGTGCTGACGGCGCCCGTGATCGAGGGCGAGCTGGGCAACCGCTTCCGCATCTCCGGCTCCATGTCGGTGAACGAAGCCAATGACCTGGCGCTGCTGCTGCGCGCCGGTTCGCTGGCCGCGCCGATGGAAATCGTGGAAGAGCGCACCATCGGCCCCAGCCTGGGCAAGGAAAACATCGCCAAAGGCTTCAAGAGCGTGATGTGGGGCTTTGCCGTCATTGTGGTGTTCATGAGCCTGTACTACATGATGTTCGGCGTGTTTTCGAGCATCGCGCTGGCGTTCAACCTGCTGCTGCTGGTGGCCATTCTTTCCATGCTGCAAGCCACGCTCACGCTGCCGGGCATGGCGGCCATGGCGCTGGCGCTGGGCATGGCCATTGACGCCAATGTGCTGATCAACGAGCGCATTCGCGAAGAGCTGCGCAACGGCTCATCGCCGCAGGCGGCCATCAGCGCGGGCTATCAGCATGCCTGGGCCACCATCCTGGACTCCAACGTGACTTCGCTCATCGCCGGCCTGGCGCTGCTGGCCTTTGGCTCCGGCCCGGTGCGGGGCTTTGCCGTAGTGCACTGCATCGGCATTCTGACTTCGATGTTCTCCGGCGTTTTCTTCTCGCGCGGGCTGGTCAATCTCTGGTACGGGCGGCGCAAGCGGCTGAAAACGGTGTCCATCGGCACCGTCTGGCGGCCTGAAACGGCAGGCGCCGCTGGCGCGCTCGCGCCCCGCGAAACCAGCGGGCAATGAAAGGGAGCTGAATCATGGAATTTTTCCGCATCCATCGTGACATCCCGTTCATGCGCCACGCACTGGTGCTGAACGCCGTTTCCCTGATCACCTTCATTCTGGCGGTGTTCTTTCTGGTGCACAAAGGGCTGCACTTGTCGGTGGAATTCACGGGCGGCACCGTCATGGAGGTGAGCTACCAGCAGGCCGCCGATCTGGAAAAGGCGCGCGAAGCCATCGCCAAGCTGGGCTATGGCGAAGTGCAGGTGCAGAACTTCGGCTCGTCGCGGGACGTGATCATTCGCGTGCCCGTGCACAAGGACGTGAAGCCCGCCGAACAGAGCGCAAAGGTGATGGAGGCGCTCAAGGCCGACGACCCCGGCGTGGAGCTGCGCCGCACGGAATTCGTCGGCCCGCAAGTGGGCAACGAGTTGCTGACGGGCGGGCTGAAGGCGCTGGGCTTCGTCATTCTGGGCATCGTCATCTATCTGTCGGTGCGCTTTGAATGGAAGTACGCCGTGGCCGGCATCATCGCCAACCTGCACGACATGGTGATCATCCTGGGCTTTTTCGCCTTCTTCCAGTGGGAGTTTTCGCTGGCCGTGCTGGCGGCGGTGCTGGCCGTGCTGGGCTATTCGGTGAACGAATCGGTGGTGATCTTTGACCGCATCCGCGAAACCTTCCGCCGCCAGCGCAAGATGAACGCGCACCAGATCATCGACCACGCCATCACATCCACCATCAGCCGCACCATCATCACGCACGCGTCCACGCAAGCCATGGTGCTGTCGATGCTGCTGTTTGGCGGCGAGACGCTGCACAACTTCGCGCTGGCGCTGACCATCGGCATCTGTTTTGGCATCTATTCATCGGTATTCGTGGCGGCGGCCATCGCCATGTGGCTGGGCGTCAAGCGCGAAGACCTGGTCAAGTCCCGCAAAGAGCACGATCCCGACGACCCGAACGCTGGCGCCGTGGTGTAAGCCAGCTTCTTCTGGGCCGCCAGGCGAGGCCCAAGAACGCACATGACACCTCCTCCCGCAAATTCCCCGCAGATGCGTCTGGCCCGCCAGACGCGAGAACAGTTTGTCGCGGAGCTGGTCCGCTGGCTGCCGCAACTGGTGGCCACCATGCGAGAGCGCCTGTCCAATGCCATCGACATGCCCGCCAGCATGCAGGAGCAGCGCCTAGCCCTGGATGCGCGCATGGGCTTCGAGCCTCAGCGCGACGTTTGGGAGCGGCAGGTGCGCCAGGCGCTGGAAAAGGCGCTGGCCCAGGCCCAGCCTGCCCCGGCGGCCGCCCCTGCCGGGCTGACGGCTTTTTCGCTGCTGGATGACGAGGTGGTGGAAAACAAGATCATCGCTTCGCGCCTGAGCCTGGCGGCCATCGACAAAAGCGGAGCCGAGCTGAACGACCTGAACGTCCGCATCCAGTTTCTGGAGCAGACGCCTGACATCAGCCCCAAAGACGTGCTGCGCCCGGAGTGCCTGCCGGGCATCCTTATCGAGCAGTGGCGCGCCTGCGACCTTTCGCGCGAAATGTGGAGCGTGGTGCATGAAACCGTGCGGGCCGCGCTGGCGCTGGCGCTGGCGCAGGCTTATCAGAACGCCAACAAATTCCTGATCGAGCGCGGCGTGATGCCGCAAATCAACCTCAAAGCCATGGTGCGCAGAACCGCAGGCGGCCCGCGCACAGGCAGTGCCGGGCTGGGCGGTTCGCCAGATAGCGCGCCCGGCTCCAGCCCGGATTGGAGTGGCGGCTGGCAAGGCGATGCAGCAGGCAATGGCCGGGCCGCCTCAGGCAGCTTCGCGCCAGCGGGCCAGAGCCAGCCCGGCATGGCGCCCGTGCGCCCCACCGACCTGATGCGCGTGGCCGAAGAAACGCGCATGCTCACGGGCGCTGCGCCCATGATGCGCATGCGCGCACGCGCCCAGGGCGTGCTGGGCAAGCTGCGCCGCCTGCTCAGCGACCGCGTCACCGATTTCAGCCACACCCAGCCCATTGAACCCAGCCCCCAGCTGGCGCAGGCGCTCGCGCACCCGCCTTCGCCGCTGGATACGGCGCTGACCCAGCTGGATGGCGCGGCCACTGACCCGTACCGCCCCACCATTGCCGCCCTGCCGCCCGCCGTGCAGGTGCAGCGCGTGGAGCAAGTCGCCAGCCGCCTGCGCCATCAGGCCGCCGAACTCAAGCAGGAAGCGGGCACCAAGAACGAAAAGGCCATCATCGAAATCGTGGCCCTCATGTTCCAGGCCATCCTGGCGGAGGAGCGCATTCCGGCGGGCATCCGCGTGTGGTTCGCGCGCCTGCAAATTCCCGTTTTGCGCCTGGCGCTGGCCGAGCCGGACTTTTTCAGCAACATCGACCACCCCGCCCGCCAGCTGATCGACCGCATGGGCGCTTGCGCCATGGGCTTTGAAGCCGCCAGCGTCAGCAACGCACGGCTGGAGCGCGAAATCAAGCGCATCGTGCAAGTAATCGAGCAATACCCGGAAACCGGGCGGCGCGTGTTCCAGCTCGTGCTGGACGAATTCAGAAAATTCCTGGCCCAGTTCCTCACCGAAGGCGGCAGCGCCGAGCGCGTGGCCACGCTGGCGCAGCAGGTGGAGCAAAAAGAAGCGCTCGCGGTGCAATACACCATCGAACTCAACAAGATGCTCGCCAACCTGCCCGTGCGCGAAGAGGTGCGCGAATTTCTCTTTCACACCTGGGCCGAAGTGCTCGCCACCGCCTCCGTGCGCCACGGCGCGCAAAGCCGGCAGGCGCTCGAATTCAAGCGCGCCGCGCACGACCTGCTCTGGGCCGTGAGCGCCAAGCCCAACCGCGACGAGCGCGCGCGCGTGCTGCAAAGCCTGCCCGGCCTCATCCAGACGCTGCGCCAGGGCATGAGCGGCCTGGGCATGCCGCAAGACGTGCAGGACCGCCACGTCAAAACCCTGAGCGACGCCGTGACCGAAGCCTTCATGGCCCGCTCCGAAGCCATTTCCGACGAAACCCTGGAAACGCTCAGCCGCAAGCTCAACGCGCTGGAAGACGTGGTCAGCGACGACGCCGTGGGCGACGTCATGCTCGATCCGGGCGCCATCGAACTCATGCTCGGCGTGGACGCGGGCGATCTGATCGTCATCTCATCCGGCGGCTCCATGCCCAGCGTCGCCACCGTGGCCTGGGCGCGCGAGCTGGAGCTGGGCGCGTGGTTTGAAATGGAGCAGGGCGGCAGCCTGGTGCGCGTGCAATACGTCTGGCGCAGCCCGCGCGGGCAGCTGCACATCTTCACCGGCGGCAACAAGAACTACATGGTGCAAACCCGCCGCCTGGCCGCCTGGCTCCAGGCTGGCCTGCTGGCGCTGGTGGAAGACGAAGCCCTCACGGTGCGCGCCACCCGCGACGCCCTGGCCCGGCTGGACGCCCAGCCCGCGCAGCTGCTGTCCTGAAAAGCCGCTCGCGGATCCGCCCGCACGCGGCAAGGTCTTCAACAAACCGCAGGCGCACGGCATTATTTCGCTACTCAATCAATAGCGTGATGTCCTAGTCGAAAGCGCGCAAGGCGGCATTTCCAGCCTCTGAATTTGCTCCTGTTTTTGCGGATCGGGGCATCACGAAAGCCCCCGCACCGTCTCCATCAAGAGACTGCTGCGGACTTGCCGCATCGGCGCTTCAGAACCCGCTCACAGCCGTTTGCGGGAACACAAAGGCGGATCAGCCCATCATCCCGCCTGCCCTGTCAGCGCCTTCAGGGCTTCGCGGTAGCGGGCGGCGGTGTTGGCGATGACTTCGGCGGGCAGCTCGGGCGCAGGGGCGCGTTTGGGCCAGGGGCGGCCATCCACCTGGGCCGTTTCCAGCCAGTCTCGCAAATACTGCTTGTCGTAGCTGGGCGGGTTGATGCCTTCGCGGTATTCGGCGGCGGGCCAGTAGCGGGAAGAGTCGGGGGTCAGCACCTCGTCCATCAGCACAACCTGGCCGGTTTCGTCCAGGCCGAATTCAAATTTGGTGTCGGCAATGATGATGCCCTTTTGCAGCGCCAGGGCGGCCGCGCGGGTGTACAGGGCCAGCGAGAAATCGCGAATCTGCGCGGCCACGGACGGCCCGGCAATTTCCACCGTGCGCTCGTAGCTGATGTTTTCGTCATGCTCGCCCACGGCGGCCTTGGCGGCGGGGGTGTAAATGGGCCGGGGCAGTTTGCTGGCGTTTTGCAGGCCCGCCGGCAAGGGCACGCCGCATACGCTTTGGCTTTGGCGGTATTCCTGCCAGCCGCTGCCCGCCAGGTAGCCGCGCACCACGGCTTCCACGGCGATGGGCCGCAAGCGCCGCACCAGCATGCTGCGGCCCCGGATTTGCTCCGCTTCGCTGGCGCTGACAACGCTGGCCGGGTCGATGCCCGTGAGATGGTTGGGGCAGATGCCCTTGAGCTGTTCAAACCACCACAGCGCCATTTGCGTGAGCAGCCGCCCCTTGCCGGGGATGGGCTGGCCCATGATGACGTCAAAGGCGCTGATGCGGTCGCTGGCGACCATGAGGATGCGGTCATTGCCAACGGCATAGTTGTCGCGCACCTTGCCGCGCGCGATGAGCGGCAGACTGGCAAGCTGGCTGGTGAGCAAGGCGGAAGATGAGGGCATGGCGGCAGGCCCCAGGCAGGGCGAAAGTCAGACACAAAAAGCAAAAAAAGCATTGTGCCGCAGCACGTATGCTCCCGCGCTCATCAGTGTCTGGCACTGTTTTTTTGCTAGCGCCCGCCCGCAGCCAGATGGCGGGAGGGCCGATCATTCAGGAGGTTTTGAGCCATGCCAATCCGCCACATCGGAGCTGCCGCGCTGCTGCTGGGCGCTCTCGGCGCCGCCACAGCCCAGGCTGCTTCACCCCAAGCCACGTCAGAAGGTAAAAGTGACATGAAAACGTCTTCCGCCGCCACCGCCGCCGCGCCTTTGCGCACCCTGGGCGAATACACCGATCCGCACGGCATTCGCCGCCTCTACCTGCTGGTTTCGCCCAACTTGAGTGACGCGCAGATCATGACGCTGGCGCAGGCCGTTCATGCCAAGGAGAAAAACGCCTGGCTGTGGCTGCTGGACAGCGACGAAAAAGCCGCCCAGATGATGGAGGCGCTGCCGCGCACGGCCCAGGGCGACATGGCGGGCTACCCGGGCGCCTGGGTGCAGGCGCACACCGTCGCCCACTCGCAGCAGGAGCTGCTGCCCAAAGGAGCCGGCAAGCGCTGGGCCTTGTACAAGGGGCCGTACACCGGCACGCTGCTGGGCGAGCTGCCCTGAGGGCCTGTACGCAGTCCATCCCGCAGGCGCAAAAACGCGCGGATCCGGGCGAGGCCGGAGCAGCCTTGGGCATTGCAAATGCCTCGCCGGACGCGCAAGCAAGCGAGCAACAATCCCGCCTGTGCAGCCCATCCCAATCCACTCTTTGCTCCTTGCGCTCTGGCCGTGGAAAGCGGAAAGAGCCAGCCAGAGTGGACGGGCGAAGAGGCACATTTTTGCTACTCTATTTGTAGCTATAGGTCCTAGTGAAAACTGCGGGGGACGGCGTTTTCACCTGTTTTGATCCGCTCCTGTTTTTGGTGTTTTCCGGCTGGCTGCGCGGCGGCTCGTGAGTGGTTTCTTGCGGCGGTGGCTGCATTTCACTCTTCACACTTGGCAGCGCTCTGCCGCAGGCGGGTTTTCCGCCAGCCGGGCTTGCAGGCGGCTGGCGTAGATGGCGTAAGGCTCGAAGTCGGGGCGGATGGCGCGCAGGGCGTGCAGCTTTTGCGCGAAGGGGCGCAGACGGCTGGCCTGCCAGTCGTCGAGCGCCTGTTGCCACAGGGCCAGCTCCTGCGCGAGCAGCGCGGCGACGGGGCCTGCGGGCGCGCGCGGGGTGTGGATGGTGACTTCTTCCTGGCGGCCGCGCACGGAGATGCGGTCCAGCCGCTGCCAGACGGCTACGTCTTCCGCCTGCGCGCGCGTGGCGTCGCCCGCCAGGATGGTGACGCCCCAGGTGCGCGTCTGCGCTTCCAGCCGGGCGGCCAGATTGACGGCGTCGCCCACGGCGGTGTAGGCGCGGCGCACGTTGGAGCCCATGTCGCCCACGGAGGCCACGCCGGTGTTGATGCCGATGCCCACGCCCAGCGCGGGCAGGCCCAGGCAGACGCGCTCGGCGTTGATTTCATGCATGGCCTTGTGCATGGCCAGCGCGGCGGCCACGGCGCGGGCGGCGTGGTTGCTGCTGCGCAGGGGCGCGCCCCAGAAGGCCATGACGCAGTCGCCCATGTATTTGTCGATGGTGCCTTCGTGCTCGCGGATGACTTGCGTCAGGCGCGTGAAGATGCGGTTGAGCAGGGCCTGCAATTGCAGCGGCGCCATCGTCTCCGACAGGCTGGTGAAGCCGCGCATGTCGCAGAACATGACGGTGATTTCCCGCGCTTCGGCCCGCATGGTGTACAGCTCCGGCTGGCTGGCCATGCGTTGCACCAGCTCAGGCGGCACATAGGTGCCAAAGAGGTCAATCAGGCGGCGGCGGGCGCGGCTTTCGATGAAGTAGCCATAGCCCAGATTGAGCATGAGCAGCGCCATCACCACGAACAGTTGCGCGGCCAGCGGCAGGGCCAGCCCTTGGGCGGCGTAGAGCCAGAAGTTGAGCGCGGCCAGCGCCGCCGCCAGCCCCAGGCCCAGCGCCAGCGCGCCTGCCACGCCCAGGGCGGGCAACAGCAGCGCCAGCAGCAGGCCGCTGGCCAGCAGCAAGGCGGCGTCCAGCACGGGGGCGTAGCCGGGGCGGGCGGGCACGCGGCCATCGAGCATGCCGGAGATGAGGTTGGCGTGCACTTCCACGCCGGGATAGACGGCGCTGACGGGCGTGGCGCGCAAGTCCATCAGGCCCGGCGCCGTAAAGCCCAGCAAAACGATGCGGCCTGCCAGCGCGCCTTCGGGCAGGCTGCCGCGCAGCACGTCCGCCGCCGGGTAGTAGCGAAAAGACCCGCCCCGCGCTCCGCCCGGGCCGCGATAGGGCGCCAGCGCCGCGCCGCTGGCCGTGAGCGGCACTTGCAACGCCTGCTCCGGCCCGCCTCTTGTGTGCGGCAGCCGCAGGCCTTGCAACAGGGGCGGCTCGCCCGCCCACTGAAGCGCTGGCGCGGGCAAGGCCTGCGAAGACGCCTGGGCCACGCCGCCATACAGGTACTGGCGCACCACGGCCAGCGCGAGCGATTCGCGCCAGCCGCCATCGACGGCGGCGACCAGCGGCACGGAGCGCACGATGCCGTCGCTATCGACCAGTGCGTTGAAAAAGCCCTGCGGCGCGGCGCTGGCCAGCTTGGCGATGCTGGCTCCGTAGCCATCCCAGAGCATGAGGGCGGGCGTGTCCTGCGCCGCCAGCAGCGGCGCGATGGGCGCAGGCAGCGCACCGCTGCGGCGGCCCTGGCGGTCGCTGGTGAGGTAGTAGCCCAGCACGGCGGGCCGGCCCTGCAAGGCGGCGGCAAAGCGCGCGTCGCTTTCTTCGCTGCCGCGCCCGGCTTCGGCAAACACGGCGTCAAAGCCGATGACGCTGGCGCGCTGGCGGCGCAGCACTTCTTCCACCAGCTCTGCCATGCGCTCGCGCGGCCAAGGCCACTGGCCGAGTTCGGCCAGGCTGGCCTCGTCCACATCCACGATGACCACGCGCTCGTCCAGCGTGGCGGGCATGAACAGGCGCAGCCGCGCGTCATACAGCCGCTGGTCGGCCAGCGTCAGCAGGTCCGATTCATGAACGCCCAGCGCGTGCAGCAGGGCCAGCGCGAGAACGGCCAGCGCCAAGGCCATGCGCCAGAAGCGGTGGAAGGGCAGGCGCATGGAGCAGGGCTTTCAGCAGCGAAGCGAAGGCTGCGGCGCGCTGGCGAACAGGCGGCGGGCAGACGCGAAATTCGCTCCTGTATCAATAGCAATGGGTCTTAGTGAAATGAGCGCTGATGCCATTTTTGATGCCGCTGATTTCGCTCTTCTTTTTGAATATCTGCGTGCTGACAGCCCGCACCCGACCGCTCTTGGAGAGGCTGCCGCAGCAGGTGAAGTGGCGGCAGTCTCAACCGTCAATGAACTCCATGCGGATGCCCGCCAGCTCAATGCGGTCATGGTTGCGCAGCATGATGGGGCCGTCATCCAGCGCCACGCCATTGACGGTGGGCACGTATGCGCCTTCCATCAGCGCCAGCTCGAAGCCTTGCGGCTTGCGCGTGATGGAGGCAACTGAAACGCCCGGCTTGCCGATGGTGGTGACTTCCTTGATGAGCAGCAGCTCGCGCCCCGTGGCCGAGCCGTTGAGCACGCGCACGCGCGGCCCCGCTTTCTTGGGCGCGGCCGGGCGCGAGTCTTGAAAGCCCGTGGCGGCAAAGGCCGATGCCGCGCCAGCCGCCTGCTGGGCTGGCGCAGGCGCTGCGGGTGAAGACGCCGGCTTGGCAGGCGGCGTCTGGGGCATGGACGGCGTGGCCCGGGCGGAGCCGGTGGCGTGGTAATCAATCTTGTAGCGGCCCACCTCGATGCGATCGCGATCGGCCAGCTTCTGGCTTGTGATGCGCGCGCCATTGACATAGGTGCCGTTGGTGCTGTGGCAGTCTTGCAGGATGACGTCGCCGTTTTGCATGAGGATGACGGCGTGCTCGCCGCTGACGGCAAGGTGGTCAATCACGATGTCGTTGTAGGGCCTGCGGCCCAAGGTGGTCCGGTCTTTGGTCAGCTGCGCTTCCTTGACCACCACTCCGTCCACCGAAATCACCAGCTTTGGCATGTATCTTTCTCCTCTGAGACCTGCTCACGCACGCATGGACTCGCCCTGTTTGGTGCGGATCGTCATTTTCGTTGCAATTTTGAAAGAAATCCTGTTTTTTTCGCCGGCCCGGTAAAGCGGCACAACGCCACTGAAACGTTGTCGCGCCCGCCGTTGGCGTTGGCCTCGTCCACCAGGGCGCGCGCCGCTTCGTGCAGCTCGGCCGACTGGGCCAGCAGGCTGGCCAGGCGGCTGTCGTCCACCATGTCGGTCAGGCCATCGGAGCACAGCAAGATGACGTCGCCCGTGCGTGCGCGCATTTCGCTGACGTCCAGCTGCACCCAGTCTTCCACGCCCAGCGCGCGCGTGACAAAACCGCGAAAGCCCGATTCCGCCGCTTCTTCAGGCGTCATCAGGCCGGCATCCATGCGCTCTTGCAGCAGGGAATGGTCGCGCGTGATGCGCGTGAGTTCGCCGCCGCGCCACAGGTAGGCGCGCGAGTCGCCCACGTGGCCTACGTGCACACAGTCGCCGTGGCATACGGCCATGACCAGCGTGGTGCCCATGCCCAGGCATTCGGCTCGCGTGTGGGCAGCTTCGAAGATGGCGTGATTAGCACTGGCCACGCTGGCATGCATGGCGCGGGCGATGTCTTCTGGCGCGATTTCGCCGCAGCTTTCGGCCAGCCACTGCGCCAGGGCGCTGGCCACCAGCTCGGTCGCCAGGGCGCTGGCCACTTCGCCTGCGTTGTAGCCGCCCATGCCGTCGGCCAGCACGGCCACGCCCTGCTCGGGATGGATGACGATGGCGTCTTCATTGTTTTGCCGCACGCGCCCCACGTCGGTGAGGGTGGCGTAGCGCCACAGCGGGTTTGCGCTGGCTTCACTGGGCATGGCAAGCCGCCTTTTTGCCCCTGGCGCGCTGCGCCTTCAGCGCCTGGCCAATGGCCAGCACCAGCAGGGCGCCCGCCGCGCCCAGGGCGTAATGCCAGGACTGTTCCTGCGGAATGAGGTCTTTCAGCATGGGGTCGGTCTGGAACATGCCGCCCGCAATCCAGCCCAGCAGCATGCCGCCCAGCAAGATGATGACGGGGAAGCGGTCCATGAGCTTGAGAACGATCTGGCTGCCCCAGACGATGATGGGAATGCTGACGACAAGGCCGAAGATGACCAGCGCCATCTGGTGCTGCTCGCCAGCGTTTTGCGCCGCTCCGGCAATGGCAATGACGTTGTCAATGCTCATGACCAGATCGGCCACGATCACGGTCTTGACGGCGCTCCAGAGCTTGTCGCTGGCCTGGATGTTGCCGTGCGCGTCTTCGTCGTGCGGCGTGATGAGTTTCACGCCAATCCATATCAGCAAAGCAGCGCCGGCTATTTTGAGAAAAGGCACTTTCAGCAGCGTGATGGCAAAGGCAATGAGCGCCACGCGCAGCAAAATGGCGCCTGCCGTGCCCCAGAGAATGCCCTTGAGCCGCTGGTTTTCAGGCAATTGGCGGCAGGCCAGCGCAATGACGACGGCGTTGTCCCCGCCCAGCAGGATGTCGATCAGGATGATCTGGCCCACGGCCACCCAGAAATGGGCTGTCAGGAACTCTTCCACGGTCGCGCGTCTTTCTCAAGTGCATGAAAAAGCCGGATTATCCCGAAGGGAAATCCGGCTTGCCGGTCTGGCTGGCGGCGCCCTTCATGGGGCGCGCGCTTCAGAGCAGGCTTTTGAGCAGCTTGCCCATTTCAGACGGGTTGCGCGTGACCTTGAAGCCGCACTCTTCCAGAATGGCGAGCTTGGCGTTGGCCGTGTCAGCGCCGCCGGAAATCAGCGCGCCGGCATGCCCCATGCGCTTGCCCGCAGGCGCGGTGACGCCAGCGATGAAGCCGACCACGGGCTTTTTCATGTGCTGCTTGCACCAGCGGGCGGCATCGGCTTCGTCGGGGCCGCCGATTTCGCCGATCATGATGACGGCGTCGGTGTCCGGGTCGTCATTGAAGGCTTTCATCACGTCAATGTGCTTGAGGCCGTTGATCGGGTCGCCGCCAATGCCCACGGCGGAAGACTGGCCAATGCCCAGCTCGGTGAGCTGCGCCACGGCCTCATAGGTCAGCGTGCCGGAGCGGCTGACAACGCCGACGCGGCCTTTCTTGTGAATGTGGCCGGGCATGATGCCGATCTTGATTTCTTCCGGCGTGATGATGCCGGGGCAGTTGGGGCCGAGCAGCAGCGTTTTCTTGCCGCCGGCGGCTTCCTTGGCGCGCATCTTGCTGCGCACTTCCAGCATGTCTTTGACGGGAATGCCTTCGGTGATGCAGATGACGAAGTCCAGATCGGCCTCCACGGCTTCCCAGATGGCGGCGGCAGCGCCTGCGGGCGGCACGTAGATCACGCTCACGGTGGCGCCGGTTTGCTGGGCGGCTTCCTTGACGGTGGCGTAGATGGGCACGTCAAAAATCTTTTCGCCGGCTTTTTTCGGGTTCACGCCCGCCACGAAGCAGTGCTTGCCATTGGCGTATTCAATGCACTTTTCCGTGTGGAACTGCCCGGTCTTGCCGGTAATGCCCTGGGTGATGACTTTGGTGTCTTTATTGACGTAAATCGACATGTGTGGCTCCGGGGCTGGTTTACTTGACGGCGGCGACGATCTTGGTGGCCGCATCGGCCATGGTGTCGGCCGAGATGATGGGCAGCTTCGAGTCGGCCAGGATTTTCTTGCCTTCTTCTTCAAAGGTGCCTTTCATGCGCACCACCAGCGGCACTTGCAGATTGACGGCCTTGCAGGCGGCCACCACGCCTGTGGCAATGGTGTCGCAGCGCATGATGCCGCCGAAGATATTGACCAGAATGCCCTTGACCTTGGGGTTCTTAAGCATGATCTTGAAGGCTTCGGTCACTTTTTCGGTGGTGGCGCCGCCGCCCACGTCCAGGAAGTTGGCCGGTTCGCCGCCGAAGAGCTTGATGGTGTCCATCGTCGCCATCGCCAGGCCCGCGCCATTGACCATGCAGCCGATGTTGCCGTCCAGGCTGATGTAGGAGAGGTCGAACTTGCTGGCTTCCAGCTCGGCCGGGTCTTCTTCGTCCAGATCGCGCAGGGCCACGATTTCGGGGTGGCGGAACAGCGCGTTGCTGTCGAAGTTGAATTTGGCGTCCAGCGCGATGATGTTGCCCTTGCTGTCGCGGTTCAGCGGGTTGATTTCAACGAGCGAGGCGTCCGTGTCCATGTAGCACTTGTAGAGCTTCTTGCACACGTCGATGAACTGGGGCACGCTGCCTTCGGGCATGTTCACGCCTTTGGCCAGCTCCTGGCCTTGTGCGTCGGTCAGGCCCGTCAGCGGGTCGACGAAGACCTTGACGATCTTCTCGGGGTGGCTGTGCGCCACTTCTTCAATGTTCATGCCGCCTTCGCTGCTGGCGATGATGGCCACCTTCTGCGAAGCGCGGTCGGTCAGCACTGACAGGTAATATTCTTTCTGGATGTCCGCGCCTTCTTCAATGTAGAGGCGGCGCACTTTCTGGCCTTCGGGGCCGGTCTGGTGCGTTTTGAGCTGCATGCCCAAAATCTGGCCGGCCAGCGTCTTGACGTCATCCAGCGTCTTGGCCACTTTCACGCCGCCGCCCTTGCCACGGCCGCCTGCGTGAATTTGCGCCTTGACCACCCACACGGGGCCACCCAGCTTTTGCGCAGCCTCAACCGCTTCCTGCACGGTAAAAGCGGGAATGCCGCGCGGCACAGGCACGCCGAAGCTGCGCAGAATCTCCTTGCCTTGGTACTCGTGAATCTTCATGGATTTCCTCTGTGAAAAGAGAAGCAGACCGGAGGGCCTGCATGAACGAAAGAATCTTCGCAGGGCAAATGTATCATGCGGCAACACCCCGGCCGCCCCAAAAACTGCCCCCAACCCGTCTGTGAGCGGCGCAAAGCGGTTTTCCCTGATTGAACGCAAATGACGAAAAAAGTATTTATCGACGGCGAAGCAGGCACCACCGGCCTGCAAATCCGCCAGCGCCTGCAAGATATGGCTGGCGTGGAGCTGGTCAGCATTGATCCGGCCTTGCGCAAAGACCCTGCGGCCAAGCGTGCGCTCATGGCAGGCGTTGATCTGGTCATTCTTTGCCTGCATGACGACGCCGCGCGCGAATCCGTCGCGCTGATTGACGGGCTGCCCGCGCCCCGCCCGCGCGTGATTGATGCCTCAACAGCCCACCGCGTGGCGCCTGGCTGGGTGTTTGGCTTTGCCGAGCTGGCGCCCGGCCAGCGCGAGGCCATTTGCCAAGCCGAGCGCGTGGCCAACCCCGGCTGCTACGCCAGCGGCGCCATCGCCTTGCTGCGCCCGCTGGTTGATGCAGGCGCGCTGCCGCCCGATTACCCCGTCACCTTGCCCGCCGTCAGCGGCTACACGGGCGGCGGCCGCACCATGATCGAGGCTTACGAGGCGGGGCAGGCTCCCGCCTACGAGCTGTATGCGCTGGGCCTGTCGCACAAGCATCTGCCTGAAATCATGCGCTACGGCGCGCTCACGCGCCGCCCGGTTTTCATGCCCGCCGTCGCCAGCTTCGCGCAAGGCATGCTGGTGGAGCTGCCCCTGCATCTGGATTTGCTGCCCGGCCAGCCTTCGCCTGAAAGGCTGCTGCAAATCTACGCCGCCCATTACGCTGGCAGTGAATGGGTCACGGTGCAGGCCGCGCCTGAAAACGGCAAGCTGGACGCCTTGGCGCTGGCGGGATCCGACACGCTGGAAATCCGCGTGTTCGGCAACGCCGCCCACCATCAGGCTGTGTGCGTGGCCCGGCTGGACAACCTGGGCAAAGGCGCCAGCGGCGCGGCCGTGCAGAACTTGCGGCTGATGCTGGGGTTGTGAGAACCTGTTCAAAGTCTGGCTGGAAACCGCCTCCCAGGCCCGGGCATTCAACTTGGATTTCCGGCCCTCATTCAGCTATTGTATTTGCAGCATGAGGTCCTAGTGGAAAGAGCGCAGAAGCCGCTTTTAGACCCTCTAAATTCGCTCCTTTTTCTGAACCCATTCAGCCTCTTTGACAGCGCGCAAGCGGGCTTTCGGTGCAAAAAAAAGCCCCGGGCCGAAGGGCCTGGGGCTTGAATCCACCTTAGGAGGGGTGGAGGAGACAAGGAGTGCAAAGCGCTCTGACTGTTTCAGCCAGGCTGTCTGCGTGGGCGCGGAGTGTAGACCCATCCCCGTTTTTCTGCACACCAACCCGCCATCCAACCTGACAGACGGTCGTTTTGTTGCGGCGAAGCGCCCAGGCATGTTGCTTTCGGGCCAAAAATTGGCGCTTTCGCGTTTGGTTTTGCGCGTTTTCCTCAGACTCTGAACAGCTTCCCAAACCCTTCACCACAGGAGAAACCCATCATGGAATGCACCGTCAGCTGGAGCGCCCCCGCCGGGTCGCGCTCGGGCATGAGCTTCATCGCCGAAACCGGCAGCGGCCACGTTCTCGCCATGGACGGCGCGCCCGACGCTGGCAGGCCCGAGCAGGGCGGGCAGAACCTGGCGCCGCGCCCGCTGGAGGCCATGCTGGCAGGCGCGGGCGGCTGCACGGCGTATGACGTGGTGCTCATCCTGCGCCGGGGCCGCCATGACGTGCGCGGCTGCACGGTGCGGCTGAGCGCCGACCGCGCCGAAACCGACCCCAAGGTTTTCACCCGCATTCACATGCACTTTCGCGTGACAGGGCGCGAGCTGCCCGCGCAGGCCGTGGAGCGGGCCATCCACCTGAGCCACAGCAAATACTGCTCGGCAGCCATCATGCTGGGCAAGACGGCGGAAATCACCACCTCTTTTGAAGTGCTGGATGCCTGAGCCGAAAACGCCATCTTCCGCAGCGCCATCCTCCGCGCCGCCGCCTGCCCGGCAGCCCATCGAAACGCACCCCTTCGCCGCCGTGCTGCCGCCGAAGGCCACGGTGATGATGATGGGCAGCTTTCCGCCCGCGCCCGAAAAGCGCTGCATGGACTTTCACTATCCCAACTACCAAAACGACATGTGGCGCATCTACGGGCTGGCCTTCTTTGGCGACGTAGCGCACTTTCAGGTGGCGGGCAAAAAGCGTTTTGATGCCGTGCGCATCCGCGCCTTTCTCATGGAGCGCGGCATTGCCCTGTGCCCCGCCGTGCGCCGCGCGCGGCGCGAGCAGGGCAATGCGTCCGACGCCTTCCTGACCGTGATCGAGCCGGTGAACCTGGCTGCCGTGCTGCCCCAGGTGCCGCACTGCCGCACCCTGTTTGCCACCGGCGGCAAGGCCGCCGAAGTGCTGCTGGGCCTGCTGGCGGCCCAGTCACCCAAAGCCCCTGCGCCCCAGCTGCCCAAACCCGGCCACAGCATTCCATACGGCTACGCGGGCCGCAGCTTGCAGCTGTACCGCCTGCCATCCACCTCGCGCGCCTATCCCATGCCGCTGCTGCAAAAGGCGCAAATCTGGCGCGCGTTCTTCAAGTCGCAGGGGCTGCTGGATTGAGCCGCCCCGCCTTTCCTTGAAATGCACCGGTCCGGCGGCAACTCCTGTTTTTTGTCATTCCTTGAGCAGCCTTTCGCCCATGAACACGCCCGGAAAACCCGACATGACCGATCCCGCCCAGCCTGCGCCGCAGCCTGACCCCATGCAATTTCCCATGCGCTTTCCCATCAAGGTCATGGGAAAGAATGAAGACGGCTTCGTGCACGCCATCACCGAAATCGCCCGCCGTTTTGACCCCACGTTTGACGCTGCCACCGTGGAGCTGCGCGAAAGCTCCGGCGGCAACTACTTGAGCGTGACCGTCACCGTGCTGGCCACCAGCCGCGAGCAGCTGGACGGCATCTACCGCGCCATCACCAGCCACCCCAAAGTGAAATGGGCGCTGTAGCCGCCGGGCGCTGAAAAAAATTCCCATGAAAGTCATCCACCTCGGGCGCGCCGATTACGTGCCCACCTGGCGCGCCATGCAAGCCTTCGCCGCCCGGCCCTTCGGTGTGGAAGGCGAAGAGCTTTGGCTGTGCGAACACCCGCCCGTCTTCACCCTGGGCATGGCCGGCCGCCCCGAACATGTGCTGGCCGCAGGCGGCATTGATGTGGTGCAAACCGACCGTGGCGGGCAGGCCACCTACCACGGCCCCGGCCAGGTGGTCGCCTACCCGCTCATCAATCTGGGCGAGCGCCCCTACTTCGTCAAGGAATACGTGCACCGGCTGGAAGAAGCTGTCATCCGCACCCTGGGCGAATGGGGCCTGCCCGGCCACCGCGTGGCGGGCGCGCCGGGCATCTACATCCGCCTGCAAGACCCCTACAGCCACGCCCCCTTGCCCCAGCGCCCCATGCGCCGCCTGCCCGGTACGCCCGCGCCGCAGCCCGACTTCACGGGCCTGGCCAAAATCAGCGCGCTGGGCATCAAAGTCAGCCGCCAGCACGCCTACCACGGCGTGGCGCTGAACGTGGACATGGCGCTGGAACCCTTTGAGCGCATCAACCCTTGCGGTCACGCGGGTCTGCCCGCCATCGACCTTTCCAGCATCGGCGTGCGCGCCTCCTGGGACGAAGCCGCCAGCGCCCTGGCCGCGCACCTCACACGCCTGCTGGCCCCCTGAAACCCGCCTCTTTGCAAGAAAAAACACGTCATGACCGAAGTCATCCGCGAAGCGCCCGCTCCCCACGCCTACAACCCCAGCGCCAAGCAAAAAGCTGCCGCCAAGCTCGCCCGCATCCCCATCAAGGTGCAGCACACCGGCCCGGCCCTGCCCAAGCCTGACTGGATTCGCGTCAAGGCCGGCAGCCCCAGCACGCGCTACTACGAAATCAAGGACATCCTGCGCCAGAACAAGCTCGTCACCGTCTGCGAAGAAGCCAGCTGTCCCAACGTGGGCGAATGCTTTGGGCGCGGCACCGCCACCTTCATGATCATGGGCGACAAGTGCACGCGCCGCTGCCCTTTCTGCGATGTCGGCCACGGCCGCCCCGACCCGCTGGACGCCCAGGAGCCGATCAACCTGGCCCGCGCCATCGGCCAAATGCGCCTCAAATACGTCGTCATCACCAGCGTGGACCGTGACGACCTGCGCGACGGCGGCAGCCAGCACTACGTGGACTGCATCCGCGCCGTGCGCCAGGCCTCGCCCGGCACCCGCATCGAAATCCTCACGCCCGACTTCCGTGGCCGTGACGACCGCGCCCTCGAAATCCTCAAGAGCGCCCCGCCCGACGTAATGAACCACAACCTCGAAACCGTGCCGCGCCTGTACAAACAAACCCGCCCCGGCAGCAACTACGAATTCAGCCTCAACCTGCTCAAGAAATTCAAGGCCCAGCACCCCGGCATCCCCACCAAAAGCGGCCTCATGGTTGGCCTGGGCGAAACCGACGAAGAAATCCTGGCCGTCATGCGCGACATGCGCGCGCACCACATCGAAATGCTCACCATCGGCCAATACCTGGCCCCCACCAGCGCCCACCTGCCCGTGCAGCGCTACGTCACCCCTGACACCTTCAAGATGTTTGAAGCCAAGGCTTACGAAATGGGCTTCACCCACGCCGCCGTCGGCGCCCTCGTGCGCAGCAGCTACCACGCCGATCAGCAGGCCCAAAGCGCCCTGTCCGGCAGCTCCGGCTGCGGCCACTGAGAACCTGCGCTCCGGCCCGCTCCTTGACCGCGCCCGGGCAAAAACAGGAGCAAAAACAAAGGGGCATGAATGCCTCCCCGCGCTTTATCCACTAGGACATCGTGCTATTGCTAAAGGAGCAAATCAAGGGAACAGCCCCGCGCGCGCTGATGACCACAGGAGCAAGCCAGGCTGGCACTCGCATTGCAAAACCGTGAAACGCGCACGGGTGTTTTCTTCCGACTCTCATGGGCGCACTGGAACGTGGCAGAAACATGATCGCCAGCAAGCTCCGGAAGGGGCGTGCCGCCTGCGTGGCGGCGGTGTCTGTCCCTTAGACTCGCACGCTTGCCCGCGCCTTCTCCATGCCTCTTTACTGGTTCATCCTGCTCCCTTTTGTCGGCAGTCTTGTGGCTGCCATGATGCCGACCAAGGCCCGCAATGCGGCGGCAAGCTGGGCGGCGCTGGTGGCCGCTGGCGGGCTGGGCGGGGTGCTGCTGCTGTATCCGCAGGTGCAGGGCGGGCAGGTGCTGCGCGAGCAGGCGGCATGGCTGCCGCAGGCGGGGCTGGCGTTTGTGGTGCGGGTGGACGGCTTTGCCTGGCTGTTCGCGCTGATGGTGACGGGCATCGGCTTTCTGGTGGCGGTGTACGCGCGCTACTACATGAGCAAGGACGATCCGGTGCCGCGCTTTTTCTCCTTTTTTCTCGCCTTCATGGGCGCGATGATGGGCGTGGTGCTGTCGGGCAATCTGATTCAGCTGGTGTTTTTTTGGGAGCTGACGAGCCTGTTTTCTTTTTTGCTCATCGGCTACTGGCATCACCGCAAAGACGCGCGGCGCGGCGCGCGCATGGCGCTGACGGTGACGGGCGCGGGCGGCCTGTGCCTGCTGGCGGGAGTGCTGGTGCTGGGCCGCATGGCGGGCAGTTATGACCTGGACGCCGTGCTGGCCGCCGGGCCGCAGATTCGTTCGCACGCGCTGTATGCGCCCATGCTGGTGCTGGTGCTGCTGGGGGCGCTGACCAAGAGCGCGCAGTTTCCTTTTCACTTCTGGCTGCCGCGCGCGATGGCCGCGCCCACGCCGGTTTCCAGCTATCTGCATTCGGCCACGATGGTGAAGGCGGGTGTGTTTCTGATGGCGCGGCTGTGGCCGGCGCTGTCGGGCACGCAGGAGTGGTTCTGGATTGTGGCGGGCGCGGGCGCTTGCACGCTGGTGCTGGGGGCGTATGCGGCCATGTTCCAGAACGATTTGAAGGGGCTGCTGGCGTATTCGACGATCAGCCATCTGGGGCTGATCACGCTGCTGCTGGGCATGAACCGCGAGCTGGCGACGGTGGCGGCGGTGTTTCACGTGATGAATCACGCGACGTTCAAGGCTTCGCTTTTCATGGCGGCGGGCATCATCGATCACGAGACGGGCACGCGCGATATCCGGCGGCTGGACGGCCTGTTCAAGGCCATGCCGGTGACGGGCACGCTCGCTTGCGTAGCCAGCGCGGCCATGGCGGGCGTGCCGCTGATGAACGGCTTTCTCTCCAAGGAAATGTTTTTTGCCGAAACGGTGGACTTCATGAGTCCCCAGCCGTGGGTGGAAGACGCGCTGCCCATCGCCGCCACGGTGGCGGGCATGTTTGCAGTGGTGTATTCGCTGCGCTTTACGGTGGACATCTTCTTTGGCCCGCTGGCAACCGATTTGCCGCGCAAGCCGCATGAACCCGTGCGCTGGATGCGCCTGCCGGTGGAGCTGCTGGTGGTGGCCTGCCTGGTGGTGGGCATGGCGCCCAACTGGTCGGTAGGGCCGGTGCTGGAAATGGCGGCGCAAGCGGTGCTGAACGGGCCAACGCCGCATTACAGCCTGGCGGTGTGGCACGGCTTTAACAAGCCCATGGTGATGAGCCTGGTGGCGCTGGCGGGCGGCTTTGCGCTCTATCTTTGGCTGGGCCGCGCGATGGAGGCGGGGCGCTTCAAAAAACCGCCTTTCATTGGCGGGCTGGATGGGCAGCGCCTGTTTCAGGGCGCGCTGGTGTGGCTGGATGGCGCCGTGCGCCGGGCGCTGCGCCTGGCCAGCAGCCAGCGCTTGCAGCCGCAGATGTTTTTGCTGGTGTTCGCGGCGGTGGCGGTGGCGGCGGCGTCGCTGGGCGGCAATGGCATCAACTGGGGCGACCGCGAGCGCGTGCCGGGCAGCGTGCTTTTCGCGCTGCTGTGGACGGCAGGCGGCCTGTGCGCGCTGACGGCTGCGGCGCAGGCCAAGTTCCATCGCCTGGCGGCGCTCATTCTGGTGGGCGGCGTGGGGCTGATGGTGTGCTTGACCTTCATGTGGTTTTCTGCGCCCGATCTGGCGCTCACGCAGATTGCGGTGGAAGTGGTGACCACCATTCTTTTTCTGCTGGGCTTGCGCTGGCTGCCCAAGCGGCTGGATACGGAGCCGGCGCGCCTGGGGCTGCGGGTGCGGGTGCGGCGCGCACGCGATCTGGTGCTTTCGGTGGTGACGGGCGGCGGCATGGCGCTGCTGGCTTACGCCATGATGACGCGGCCTGCGCCGCAGAGCATTTCGCCCTTTTTCATTGACCGCGCGCTGCCCGAAGGCGGCGGGGCCAACGTGGTGAATGTGATGCTGGTGGACTTTCGCGCTTTCGACACGATTGGCGAAATCACGGTGCTGGGCATCGTGGCGCTGACGGTGTATGCGCTGCTCAGGCGCTTTCGCCCCCCGCGCGAGAGCGTGCAGGCGCCAGAGCAGCAGCGCGTGATTCCGGCAGACCTGAATACCGACCTCATCAATCCGCGCACGGCCAAGGACTCGGCCCTGGGCTACATGCAGGTGCCTGCCACGCTGGTGCGGCTGCTGTTGCCGATTGCGGGCGTGGTGGCTGCTTACATCTTCATGCGCGGGCATAACGAGCCGGGCGGCGGCTTCGTGGCGGGGCTGGTGCTGTCCATCGCCCTGCTGGCGCAATACATGGTGGCGGGCACGCAGTGGGTGGAAGCGCGGTTTCAGCTTCAGGTGATTCGCTGGATAGGCGTGGGCTGGCTGCTGGCGCTGGCCACGGGGCTGGGGTCGCTGTGGTTCGGCTACCCGTTTCTGACCACGCACGCCATGCACGTGACGCTGCCGCTGGTGGGCGAAGTGCATGTGCCCAGCGCCACGTTCTTTGATGCGGGCGTGTTCGCCGTGGTGGTGGGCGCCACGCTGCTCATTCTCACGGCGCTGGCGCACCAGTCGCTGCGCGCGCACCGCACGGCGCTCAAGAAGGCCGCTACACATGCCGCCGCGCCGCAAGGCGAAGGAAAGCAAGACTGATGGAAGTCATTCTGGCCATCGTTATCGGCGTGCTGGGCGGCTCCGGCGTGTGGCTGGTGCTGCGGCCGCGCACGTTTCAGGTGCTCATGGGGCTGTCGCTGCTGTCGTATGCCGTCAATCTGTTCATTTTTGCCATGGGCAGCCTGCTGCTGGCGCGCGAGCCGATCGTGCAGGCGGGCGTTGCGCCCACGCTGGAGAACTACACCGACCCGCTGCCGCAATCGCTGGTGCTCACGGCCATCGTCATCGGCTTTGCCACGTCGGCGCTGTTTTTGGTGGTGATGATGGCCCTGCGCGGCCTGACCGGAAACGACCACGTGGACGGGCAGGAGAGGGACGGCTGATGGATGCGCTGATTGCCCGCTTGATGCCGCATCTGATCGTGATGCCCGTGCTGCTGCCGCTGGGCACGGCGGCGCTCATGCTGCTGCTCGGGCCGCAGCGCAGGCCGCTGAAGGCCGTGGTGAACGTGGCTTCGTGCCTGCTGGGGCTGTGCGTGTCGCTGGCGCTGCTGCGCTGGACGCTGACCGAGGGCGGCGCAGCGGCAGTGGGCATTTACATGCCTTCCAACTGGCCCGTGCCTTACGGCATCGTGCTGGTGCTGGACCGGCTCTCGGCCATGATGCTGGCGCTGACTTCGCTGCTGGCGCTGGCGGCGGTGCTTTATTCGTCGGCGCGCTGGCACAAGGCAGGGGTGTATTTCCACCCGCTGTTCCAGTTGCAGGTGATGGGCCTGTCGGGGGCTTTTCTCACGGGCGACTTGTTCAACCTGTTTGTTTTCTTCGAGATCATGCTCACGGCCTCCTACGGCCTGCTGCTGCATGGCTCCAGCCCGGCGCGGGTGCGCGCGGGGTTGCACTACATCGCCGTCAATCTGATGGCTTCCACGCTGTTTCTCATCGGCATTGCCATGCTCTATGGCGTGACGGGCACGCTGAATCTGGCTGACATGGCCATGATGGTGCCCGCCATCGCCGAAGACGACCGGGGCCTGCTGCACGCGGGCGCGGCCATCATGGCCATTGCCTTTTTGGTCAAGGCGGCCGCCTGGCCGCTCAATTTTTGGCTGCCAGCGGCCTACTCCAGCGCCGCCGCGCCGGTGGCCGCGCTCTTTGCCATCATGACCAAGCTGGGCGTGTATGCCGTGCTGCGTGTGTGGACGCTGCTGTTTCCGGCCAGCGCGGGCGTATCGGCCCTGTTTGGCGGCGATTTGCTCATCTGGATGGGGCTGGCGACGGTTGCCTTCGGGGCCATTGGCGTTTTGGCCACGCAGCAGCTGGCGCGCATGACGGCGTTTGCCGCCATCCTGTCATCAGGCACGCTGCTGGCGGCCATTGGCTTTGGCCAGCCTGCCGTGACGGGCGCGGCGCTGTATTACGCCTTCAGCTCCACGCTGGCGATTGCGGCGCTGTTTTTGCTGATTGAGCTGGTCAAGCGCGCCAGCGAGAGCGAAGAGCAAATTGCCCTGATCAGCGACACGGTTTTCGAAGAAGACGAAGCTTTTGCCGACTACCAGGCCAGCCCCGCCTCGCTGCCCGACGTGAATCTGGACGATGACGAGCAGGCGCTGATTGGCCGCGCCATTCCCTTCGCCATGGCGTTTCTGGGCCTGTCGTTCGCGCTCTGCGCCTTGCTGATTGCGGGGCTGCCGCCACTGTCGGGCTTCATTGGCAAGTTCGCCATGCTCACGGCGCTGCTTCAGCCAGCGGGCATGGGCGCGGCCATGCCCGAGGCTGCCAGCTTGCCGGTTGATGAAGCCGCAGGTCTGTCCGCCAGCCTGCCTGTTGACGCAGCGGCCGCCTTGCCGGGCATGGCTGAAGCGGCGGGCGTGCCAGTGGCCGCCTGGACCTTCATGGCGCTGCTGATTGCGGGCGGGCTGCTGTCCACCATTGCGCTTTCCCGCGCGGGCATCCGCCTGTTCTGGGCGCCGCAAGGCAGGCCGGCGCCGCGCCTGCGCGTGATCGAGACGCTGCCCATTGCCGCGCTGCTGCTGGTGACAGTGGTCATGGTGTGGCAGGCGCAGCCCGTCATGCAGTTCGCGCACTGGGCCGCGCAAGGGCTGCACGAGCCGCGCAACTACATCAACACCGTGATCGGCACGCGCCCCGTGCCTTCGCCCGGCGAGACGGACGGCGCCAGCGAAGAACTGGGCGGCCAGGCGCTGCCTGAAAACGCCCCCGCGTCCGCAGAGGAGACGCAGCCATGATGCGCAAGCTGCTGCCCGCCCCGCTGCTGTCGCTGGCCCTGCTGGTCATGTGGCTGCTGCTGGTGCGCTCCTACACCCTGGGGCAGATGCTGCTGGGCGCGCTGGCGGGCTGGGCCATGCCCTGGTTCTTCGCCTCGCTGCGCCCGCACCGCCCGCGCATTCGCAGGCCCCTCGTGCTGGCCCGCTACATCCTCACCGTGGGCTGGGACGTGCTGCTGTCCAACCTGCAAGTGCTGCGCGGCGTGCTGCGCGTCTCGGCCCGCGCGCCTGCGCAGGATGGCTTTGTCATCATCCCCTTGCAGTTGCGCGACCCTTCCGCGCTGGCGGCGCTGGCCATGGTCACCACCGTCGTGCCCGGCACGGTGTGGTGCGAGATGGCGCGCGATGGCAGCGCCTTGCTGCTGCACGTGTGGGACCTGGAGGACAAAGCCGCCTTCATCGCCCACTACAAACAGCGCTACGAGCAGCCGCTGATCGAGATTTTTGAATCATGAATCCCCTGCTTCACGGCTCCATCCTTGCCACCTTGTTCGCCTATGGTCTGGCCATGCTGCTGTGCCTGTGGCGGCTGCTGCGCGGCCCGCGCGCGCAAGACCGCGTGCTGGCGCTGGACACCATTTACGCCATCGGCATGCTCATCGTGCTGGTTGCGGGCATCCGCTACGCCAGCCAGATGTACTTTGAGGCGGCGCTGCTGATTGCCCTGTTCGGCTTCGTCGGCACGGCTGCCATGGCCAAGTTCTTGCTGCGCGGCGAGGTCATCGAATGAGCGCCGCTGCCCTGCCCGTGCCTTTGTGGGCCGAAATCCTGGTGTCGCTGCTGCTGCTGGCCAGCGCCGTTTTCACGCTGGCCGCCGCCATTGGCCTGGTGCGCCTGCAAAGCTTTTTCCAGCGCATGCATCCGCCCGCGCTCATCTATACGGGCGCAGCCTGGTGCGTCACCCTGGCTTCCATCACCTACTTTTCAGCGCAGGGGCACGGCCTGGTGCTGCATGTGTGGATCATCATCATCTTGCTGTCCATCACGGTGCCCATCGCCACTGTGCTGCTGGCCCGCGCAGCGCTTTTTCGCAACCGGCAAGAACGCTTGGCGGGCACGCCCCTGCCGCTGCAACCGATGGTGGAGCCCAGCCTGGCTGAGGGCGAAAGCGCCGATCCTCAAACATGAAACGGCGCAAGGCAGGCGCTGGCGCGGCAATCCATCCGCCACGCCGGGCGTGCCGGGCGGGCACGGCGGCTCGCCTACACTGCCCGCGCGTGCGCAAAAGCACGCACTTTTTTCTCCCTCTTTTTCTTGAAAGGAACGCACCGTGTTCAAAAAACTGCTGCTCCTGGGCGCCATGCTCTGCTGCTCCTCCCTGTTTGCCGCAGACGTCAATACAGCCACTGCCGCCGAGCTGGACGCGATCAAGGGCATCGGCCCGGCCATGTCCGCCCGCATCATGAGCGAGCGCGAAAAAGCCCCGTTCAAGGACTGGGAAGATTTCAAAACCCGCGTCAAGGGCGTTGGCGACAAAAGCGCAGCCAAGCTCTCTGACGCCGGGCTGACCGTAGGCGGCGGCGCTTACCCGCAAGCCAAGGCGGCCGCCCCGGCCGCTGCGGAAAAGCCTGCAGCCGAAGGCCGGAAGGGGAAGAAAGCCGAGAAGGCGGCCAAAGCCGAAAAAGCGGCCAAGGCTGAAAAACCAGCCGAATCGGCCAAGCCGTAAAAACGGCCCTCTGCTCACGCAAAAAAGCCCGCACACGCGGGCTTTTCCGATTGAAGGCAGAGCTTGCAAATACTGACGCCACAAGGGCTTCCCAGCTTTTGCCGCTACCAACGAGCCACAGAAAGAGCGCGCCTGGCCTGGCAATGCACAGACATAAACTTAGCTCCTCTATTCATAGCAATAGGTCCTAGTCGAAACTGCGCGAAATGGCATTTCACCCCATCTTTATTCGCTCCTGTTTTTAATGTGGACAGCAGGCAAAGCCAGGCCGCGCAAACCTAGAATGCCCTTTTCTTCACTTCCTGCGATGCTGTCATGACCCTGCCACGCCCTGCCGCCAAGCCCCGCTGCCCCCATTTTTCTTCCGGCCCCTGCGCCAAGCGCCCCGGCTACAGCCTTGCGGCGCTGGAGACGCAAACGCTGGGCCGCTCGCACCGCTCGGCCATCGGCAAGCAGGCGCTGGCTAGGGCATGCAGCGAAACGCACCGCCTGCTGGGGCTGCCAGCCGACTGGCGCCTGGGCATCGTGCCCGCCTCGGACACCGGCGCGATGGAAATGGCGCTGTGGAGCCTGCTGGGGCCGCGCGGCGTGGACGCGCTCGGCTGGGAAACCTTTGGCCTGACCTGGGTGAAAGACGTGACGCAGCAGCTGAAGCTGTCCGACGTGCGCGTGTTCCAGGCCCCTTACGGCGAGCTGCCTGACTTGGCGCAAGTCGATTGCGACCGCGATGTGGTTTTTGCCTGGAACGGCACCACCAGCGGCGTGTGCGTGCCCCATGGCGACTGGATTGCCGACGATCGCCAGGGCCTGACTATTTGCGATGCGACCAGCGCCGCCTTTGCGATGGAGCTGCCCTGGCACAAGCTGGACGTGGCCACCTTCTCGTGGCAAAAGGCGCTGGGCGGCGAAGGCGCGCACGGCGTCATCGTGCTGTCGCCGCGCGCCGTGGCCCGGCTGCAAAGCTACACGCCGCCCTGGCCCATGCCCAAAATCTTCCGCATGACCACGCCCGACAAGCAAACGGGCGGCAACCAGCTCAACGAAGGCATCTTCCGGGGCGAAACCATCAACACCCCTTCCATGCTCTGCGTGGCCGACTGGCTGGACACCCTAGCCTGGGCCGAAGCGATGGGCGGCGTGCCCGCCCTGGCGGCCCGCAGCCGCCAGAGCCTGGCGCACATCGAGGCCTTTGTGGCGCAGCGCGACTGGATCAGCTTTCTGGCGCGCGATGCGGCCACGCGCTCATGCACCAGCGTGTGCCTGAAGCTGGCGCTGCCAGACGAGCAAGTCAAACAGCTGGCCAAACTGCTGCAAGACGAAGGCGTGGCCTACGACATCGGCTCCTACAAAGACGCCCCCGTGGGCCTGCGCATCTGGTGCGGCGCCACCGTGGAGCCGGAAGATGTGCGCGTGCTGCTGCAATGGCTGGACTGGGGGCGCGCGCAGCTTGGTCAAGTGTGAGCGGCGCATGCGCAAGACGGCGGCGCGGCGCTGTCTTGCGCCGCTCACCCCCTTCATTTGCTCTTTTATCAAGAGCAAGATGTCCTAGTGAAACCTGCGCAAGGCGTCTTTTTGCCCCTTCAAATCAGCTCCTGTTTTTGATGCTCCTTGAGCTGGCCGCCGGATCGGGCTGAAAGGCTAGGGCGCGCGCAGCGCCGCCGCGTGGTGCGCCATGTGATCGGCCATGAAGCTGGCCATGAAGTAGTAGCTGTGGTCATGGCCCGCGTGCATGCGCAGCGTGAGCGGGTGGCCCGCCCGCTCGCAGGCGGCTTGCAGCAAATCGGGCCGCAGCTGGGGCAGAAATTCATCCGCCTCGCCCTGATCGACCAGCAGCGGCAGGCGCTCGCTCAAAGGCTGGGCGATGAGGGCCGTGGCATCGTGCGCCAGCCAGGCGGCGGGGTTGTCGCCCAGATAGGCGGCAAACGCCTTGCGCCCCCACGGCGCTTGCGCGGCGGCGCAAATGGGCGCAAAGGCGCTCACGCTGCGATAGCGCCCCGGATGCCGCAGCGCCAGCGTGATGGCCCCGTGCCCGCCCATGCTGTGGCCGCTGATGCCGCGCACGGGCAGCGCGGCAAAGTGCCGCTCCACCAGCGCGGGCAGCTCCTGCGCCACGTAATCTTCCATGCGGAAATGCGCGGCCCAGGGCGCTTGCGTGGCGTTCACGTAAAAGCCCGCGCCCTGGCCCAGGTCATAGGCCGCGTCATCCGGCACGCCAGCGCCGCGCGGGCTGGTATCGGGCGCCACCACGATCAGCCCGTGCTGCGCCGCCCACTGCTGCGCCCCGGCCTTGGTGATGAAGTTCTGCTCGGTGCAAGTCAGCCCCGAAAGCCAATACAAAACCGGGCATTTTTCTCCCGCCAATGCCGCTGGCGGCAAGTAAATGCCGAATTTCATGGGTGTGCCCGTGCTGGCGGCGTCGTGCTGCCAGACTTCCTGGCGGCCGCCAAAACTGGCGTGCTGTTCAAGGCGTTGCATGATGGTTTTTCCTGATTTGGCGTGTTTTCAAAAACCGTGCGTCATGAATTCATTCATCCAGATTCAAATAACGCAAATAACATGAATCGCGCAAATGGCGAAATCAATAATGCACCACGCTGCGAATGGATTGGCCCGCGTGCATCAGTTCAAACGCCTCGTTGATATTTTCCAGCGGCAGGGTGTGCGTCACGAACGGGGCCAGTTTGATTTCGCCTTTCATGGCCTGCTCGACCATGCCGGGCAACTCGCTGCGGCCCTTGACGCCGCCAAAGGCGCTGCCCAGCCAGCGGCGGCCGGTGACGAGCTGGAAGGGGCGGGTGGCAATTTCCTGCCCCGCGCCTGCCACGCCGATGATGACGCTCTGGCCCCAGCCCCGGTGCGCGCATTCCAGCGCGGCGCGCATGACTTGAACATTGCCAATGCATTCAAAGCTGTGGTCCACGCCCCAGCCGGTCATTTCGATGATGACTTGCTGGATGGGCTGCGCGTGGTCTTTGGGATTGACGCAGTCGGTTGCGCCGAAGGTGCGGGCCAGCTCGAATTTGGCGGGGTTGGTGTCGATGGCGATGATGCGGCCCGCCTTGGCGAGCTTTGCGCCCTGGATGACGGCCAGGCCGATGCCGCCCAGCCCGAACACGGCCACGCTGTCGCCCGGCTGCACTTTGGCGGTGTTTTTCACGGCGCCCAGGCCGGTGGTCACGCCGCAGCCCAGCAGGCAGACTTGCTCCGGATTGGCGGCAGGGTTGATCTTGGCCAGCGAGACTTCGGCCACCACCGTGTATTCGCTGAAAGTGGAGCAGCCCATGTAGTGATACACGGGCTGGCTCTGGTATGAAAAGCGCGTGCTGCCGTCGGGCATCAGGCCCTTGCCTTGCGTGGCGCGCACGGCGGTGCACAGGTTGGTTTTGCCGCTTTTGCAAAACAGGCACTGGCGGCACTCGGCGGTGTACAAGGGGATGACGTGATCGCCCGGCTGCACGCTGGTAACGCCCTCGCCCACTTGCACGACGACGCCCGCGCCTTCGTGCCCCAGCACGGCGGGAAAGACGCCTTCGGGGTCATCGCCGCTCAGGGTGAAGGCGTCGGTGTGGCACACGCCGGTGTGGGTGATGCGCAGCAGCACTTCGCCCGCGCGGGGCGGGGCCACGTCGATTTCGACAATCTGCAAGGGTTTGCCGGGTTCAAAGGCAACGGCGGCGCGTGATTTCATGGCCTGGCTCTCCTGTGAATGATGGGGAGCGGGCAGTGTAGGCCCCGCCGCCCGGACTGGCGCGAGAGAAGGCGGGCGATGAAACAGACGGGCAAACAGGCGCGGGAGACAGGCGCGGGAGACAGGCACGAAATGGGCGAGAGGGCGGGCCGCGTGGTCAGTCCATGTCGCAGGCCGTGCCGTTTTGCAGGCGGCGGGCGCGGTCATGCGTGTCGGGGTGGGTGCTGAACCAGTTGTCGCCGCCAGGGGCCGGGGAGTCGGCTGGTTTGCGCCGTTCAGGCTGGTTTTCAGGTTTGGGGGCCTGGCCCGCCTTGCGGGATGGGGCGGGCGCTGGCGGCTTGTCGTTCCATTTTTCAGCGGCCAGCAGCAGCGTGCCCAGCGGGGCGGCGGGCATGTGCAGCGCGTGCAGCAGGCGCTGGGCGTAGCAGTCGGCTTCGCGTTCGTGGCTGCGGCTGTAGGAGGTGGCGGCCAGCAGCGTGGTGGCGGAAGCGGTGACGGTGGGCAAGTCGCCCAGCGCGAAGCCCAGGCCCAGGCCGATAACGCTTTGCTCCAGCACGGAGCGGGTACCGTGGCGGTGCTGCACGTGGCCGATTTCATGGGCGAGCACGCCCATGAGCGCTTCGTCGCCCGCGCCGGGGGTGCTGCCGGCCAGCTCCACCATTGCGTCGGTCATGACGATGGCGCCGCCGGGCATGGCGAAGGCGTTGGGCGGCATACCGGAGCGAAAGCGCAGCTCCAGCGGGGGCGCGTAGCCGCTGTAGTGGTGCAGGGCGGCGTCTTGCTGCACGGCGGCGGCCAGGCGGGCGAATTGCGCTTGCAGCTCAGCCTGGCGCGCGGGCGGAATTTTGCTGGGCTTGAGGTAGCCGCCGTCCAGCTGATCAAGCACTTGCCGGGTGACTTGCCGCTCCCAGGCCAGCGGCACGGCGCGCGCCAGATGGCGGGCGGCCCAGGGCGTGCCGTGGTGGTAGAAGGTCCACAGCCCCGCGCCCACGAGCAGCAGCATGCCCAGCAGCGCGGGCCAGCGCGTTTGCATTTTCTCGGCCAGCGTGGGCCGCCCGCCAGCGGCAGCCAAGGCGGCCTGCCAGGCGGCGGGATCGTGCACTTGCAGGCTGCCGTGAGGCCCCAAGTCGATGGAGAGGGTTTCGGGCGTGCGGCGCGCGCTCCAGCGTTCGGGCCACTGCACGTCTTTGCGGGGCACGGCAAAGGGCGCGCCGCCTTCGGGGCGCAGCCACAGCACGGGGCCTTGCGGACTGGCCTGAAGCAGCGCCTGCGCGGGCCGCGCGCGGGTGCTGCGGCCATCGAACCAGTGAACGTTCAAGGGGGGCATTGCGGGGCGCTCAGATCAGATCCAGCCCCAGCACATCGGCCACGGCGTCGCCGAAAGCGCCTTGCTGGCGCACCATTTCACCGCTTACCTGGTCCAGCCCGCCGCGCACGTACAGCGTGACGGAATTGGCGCGCGCCGCGTATTCGCTGACCACGGCATAGGGGCGGTAAAAGCCCAGGGTGAGCAGCGTCAGCAGCATGTTCCTGACGCACAGCCACACGTAGGCGCCGGCCTTGAGGCTGGTTTTGGAGCGGGCCATGCCGCCCAGCCCGGCGCCGTTCCACACCAGCTGGAACCGGCGCGCCACGCGGAAGGCGCGCGCGGGCACCGTGACGGCCACCACGAGCGTGAGGATGACCAGCGCCGCCATCACCAACATGCCAATGTTGCCGGGGCGGCCCCCGCCCGCCGCCGCTCCCATGATGCCCACAAAGGCAAGCATCATCAGCACCCAGGCGGCCACCATGCCGATGGCGCCGATGATGCCTATCTGCACGTACATCACCACCCACTCGCTGAAGGCCAGCCGCAGCCGCCCTGGCTGCTGGCCCAGAAAGGCGCGCCGCACGCGCAGCACGCAGTAGTTGTATTCCAGCCGCATGAACGCCAGCCAGCCGCCCAGCACGGCCAGCAGCATGCCGCCCAGCGCCAGCATCATGTGTTCCGGCAGCTCCGGCTCGCGGGCATCGCCGGCGGGTTCATCGCCGGATTCGTCAAGCTCGCCAGATTCGCTTTCTCCGGCTTCGCTCTCGTCTGCGCCAGGTTCGCCGGATTCAGGCGCGCGCGCTTCAGCTGCATCGCCTTCTGGCGGCAGCCCGTCCGGCGTCGCAGCCTGCGGGCCGCTGCCGCTGGCAGCGGAATGAGATGCGGCAGAGGATGCCGCGCTGGCGGCCGTTTCTTTTTCGTCTTCCAGCACTGCGGCGGCGAAGCCCACGCCCATCATCAGCGCGCCCGCCAGCGCCAGCGGCCAGCTGGCCTTGTACACCTCGCCCCAGGTGGCGCGAAACGACATGCGCACCCCGCGCCAGCGCGTGCAGCCAAAGCGAAAACGCATGGCGCTGCCCCACAGAAACGGCAGCACCGCCAGAAAGGCTGCCCACAGCCCGATTGCCAGCTTCTGGAAGCCGAAGTGATTGGCCGCCTCGAACAGGCCGTAGAACGAGAGCATGACCACAAAGCCCAGAAACATGCGCCACGGCCTGCGCACCGAAAACTCCAGCGGGCTGCCCGCCACCTGCGTGTGCCCGTAAAAGTATTTGATGCTGCGGTAGCGCGCAAAGGGCGTGTACAGCCCCAGCGTGGCCAGCATCAGCAGCACATTGACGATCCACACCCTGAAATATTCGCTGCCCAGCCCCGTGAAGCGGACGGCGTGGGCCTCAATGGCGGGGCGCTGCGCCGCCGCTGGCAAAGGCGGCGGCGCGAAGGGCGGTGAAGGCGGCAATGGCGGTGTGACTGACATGGCTCAATTGTTTCATGAGGTGACGGTCACGCCCCTTCATGGCCTGGCCGTAAAAGAAGGAGAAGGCGGACCGCTACAGGCGGAGCGCGGCAATCCCAGGTGGTTATTCGCTCGCCAGAGATTGTTCTCAGCGAATTTCTTCTCCATGGACATGCCGGAAGGCAAAAAGAATTTGATGGTTGGCCGCTGCCAGGGCTTGCCGTAACCATCACGCCCAGCCCAGCCCCAGGTGCAAGGGCAAATACACGGCCATGCCTGCGCCGATCACGCCCGGCAGCGTCCAGGGCCGGCCCTGGAACTGCCTGTAAAACAGCGCAGCCGCCAGCGCGGCCCACAGGCGGGCGTCGCGCCACTGGAAAAAGTCCTGTATTTGCAGCGCCAGCACATCCGGGGCCACCACGGCAGCCAGCGCGGCAATGGGGGCGTATTGCAGGCCGCGCTCCAGCCAGCGGGGCATGGGCAGCGGCCGCGCGGAGATGAAAAAAAGGCAGCGCGTGATGACCGTCAGGGCCGTCAGCCCCGCCAGCGCCAGCAGCGTCCAGCCGTCGGTTGTGCCCGCGCTCATGGGCGCTGCCCTCGCGGGCGGGCCAGGCCCTCCAGCGCCAGCCCGGCCGACACGGCAGCGGCAATGGCCGCGACGATGCCCAGCCGATACGGCATGGCATGGGCGGCCACGGCCGCCGCGCCCGCCACCAGGGCGGCTATGCCGCGCAAGCGCCGCCCCGCCAGCGACAGCGTCACGCCCAGCAAGGCCAGCGTGCCCGCAAACTCCAGCCCCCAGCCCGGCGGCATGGCATGACCGGCGAAGATGCCCGCCAGGCCCGCTGCCTGCCAGCTGCACCAGCCCAGCGCGTTGCCGCCCCACAGATAAGCCAGCCGCGCGCGGCGCTGGCGCGGCGTGCGGCCCGGCGCGGGAAAACGCCGCACCAGCAGCACATAGCTCAAGTCGCCCGTGGTGTAGCCCAGCAGCAGGCGGCGCAGCAGCGGCAGGTGAATGAGGTAGGCGCTCAAATGCAGGCTGAAGACGACAAAGCGCAAGTTCACGCACAGCGCCGTCAGCCAAATGACCCACAGCGGCGCGGCGGCGGCAATCAGGGGCAGCGCCGCCAGCTGCGCGCTGCCCGCATAGACAAGCAGCGCCATCAGCACGCTTTCAGCCACCGACATGCCGGACTTGACCATGGCCACCCCCGTCATGAACGACCAGACGGATGTGCCCAGGGCCACGCCCGCCATGTCTTGCGCACCGGCGCGAAAGAAAGGGTTGTGCAGCAGCTGAAAAAAAGCGCGCCGCCGCTGCCCGCATGCCGCGCGCGCGCCAGCATCAGTCAAGCAGCGCTCCGGCTCGCAAGGCGGGCAGGCCGCGCACGAAATCGCTGGCGGGCAGGCGCTTGCCGCCAGCGCGTTGCAGCTCGCTCACGCACACCGCGCTGGCTCCCGCGCCTGTTTCAGCGTCAGCCCCGCAAGCGATGTGTATGCCCTGCCCGTCAATGGCCAGCACCTGCCCCGGCCGGCTGCCAGCGGGCACGGGCAACGGGCTGAGGGCGCTGCGCCAGAGCTTGAGCGTTTCCGCGCCCAGGCGGGCGCTGGCGCAAGGAAAGGGGTTGAACGCGCGAATGCGGCAGTCAATCTGCCGCGCCGGCAGCGCCCAGTCGATGGCGCTTTCGGCTTTTTCCACCTTGCGCGCGTAGCTCACGCCTTCTTCGGGCTGCGGCGTGGCGCGCAAGCCGCCGCAAGCGGCGATTTCCAGCGCCTCGACGATGAGCCGCCCGCCCAGCGCGGCCAGTTTGTCGTGCAGCGTGGCCGTGGTGTCTTGCGCGGCGATGGGCAGGCGCTCGGCCAGCAGCATGCCGCCCGTATCCAGGCCCTCGTCCATTTGCATGATGGTCACGCCCGTTTGCGCGTCGCCCGCCTCGATGGCGCGGTGTATGGGCGCTGCGCCCCGCCAGCGCGGCAGCAGGCTGGCGTGAATGTTCAGGCAGCCCAGGCGCGGCATTTGCAGCGCCCAGACCGGCAGGATGAGGCCGTAGGCGGCCACCACCATCACGTCGGCTTGCACCGCCTCCATCGCCGCGCGGGCCGCTTGCGCCTCGTCGGCAAAGCGCCCATCCAGCCGCAGGCTGCGCGGCTGAAGCACCTGGCTGGCGGCCAGGCCGTGCGCCAGCGCCCATTGCTTGACGGGCGAAGCCTGCTCTTTCATGCCCCGGCCGGCGGGCCGGTCAGGCTGGGTGAGCACCAGCGGCACTTCAAAGCGGGCCGCGCACAGGCGCTCCAGCGCCACGCGGGCAAATTCGGGCGTGCCAGCGAAGATGACTTTCATGGCTTTTTCCCCGGCTTTTCCGGTTTTGCTTCCGGCTTGATTTCCGGCTCAGGCAGGGTGGCGGCAGCTTCGCAAGGCGTCAGGCGTTGGCCGGCCAGGCTGCGGGCCAGGCGTTCGCGCCAGGGGCGCAAGGCGCGCGTGACAGCCTCGACAAGAGCCTGCTGGTTGTGCGGGTTGGAAACATAGGCTTCGTCCGTGCGGTCCACCAGCACGCCCGCTTCCAGCAAAACGGCGGGCATGGCAGTTTTGCGCAAAACGGCCAGCCCGTCATATTGGTAAATGCCCAGGCGCTGGTGGAGCAGCGGGCGGTTTTCACCTTCCACCGCCTCGGCGTGGTGCAGCGTGGGCGGACGGCCCAGGGCCAGTATTTCTTCGCCCAGGCTTTCGGCCAGGCAATAGGAATTGCGAAATTGCGGGTTCTGGCCCGAAACAAACAGCGAATAACCGCGAATGGGGCGCGTGGCCTCATAAACCTCGCCATTTTCCGTCTGCTTCTTTTCCAGAAACTGCAATTGCGCCGAATCGTGGTGAATGGACAAAAACACGTCGGCCTTGAGCCGGTTGGCCAGGGCGGGGCGCTGCCCCAGCGCCATTTCCTGGCCGCTTTGGCGCGTCAGGCGCACGCGCCAGCCGTCTTTTTGCAGCGCGGCAGCCAGCTGGGCCACAAGGCGGTCGTTGTAGGCCAGTTCATGAACGCCGCGCACGCCCAGCGCGCCGGGAGCGGCGGGGCTATGCCCGGCGTCCAGCACCAGCAGGGGCTGCCGCTGGCTGGCGGGCAGCGCGGCGGCAGGCCACGCCAGCCAGCAGGCAGCGGCGGCCAGGGCCAGGCGCCGCTTCCACTTCCACATGACAGGGCGCGGCATTACCAGCTTTGCTGCGCAATCATGTCGGGGCGGCAGGTGCCGGCCTTGCATTCGCGCAGGCGGTCGCGCAGATATTCGGTGCGCTCGCGATTGACGCGGTAATTGCAATCCACATTGATGGTGCCGGATTCAGGCTGGCAAACGCTGTCGCGGTATTTCATCCATTCGCGCTGGATGATTTTCAAGTCCTCGCGGACGTCGGCATTGATTTGTTTGCCCAGCGCCTTGTAAACCTCGTTGAGTTCCTTGTCTGATTCAATAAAGAGCTTCGCAAGGCAATAAGTCCGGTCATACGAGGTGGTGTATTTGTCGCATTCACCGGCGGCATGCGCGGATGAGCAAAAAGCCCACGCCGCCAAAGCGGCAGCCATGATTCGAGAGATTTTCATCATGATTCTCCTGGATTGAAAAACTGCTTTGCAGGCCGCGCGCCGCTTGGCATGGCGAAAGATGCAGCGGCAGGAAAGCCTTCATCACAGCGGCTGAAGAAACCCGCGAATTGTGCATGGAGCCGTTTCATGACCCGCCCATAACGGCCAGGAGCAAACAGAGAACCGAGAGAATGATTCAGCTCCTGTATTCATAGCAATAGGTCCTAGATAAACCTGCGCAGAACGGCATTCCAGCGCCTTTGTTTTTGCTCCTGTTTTTGGTGCAAGTGCTGCGCTCCTGGCAGCTCATGCGAACTGTGAGCAGGCTGCATTGAAGCCCTTTTTCAAGTCTGGCCCTGGGGAGCGGCGGTTCAGAATGGGCTGCAAGGCGCAGTTTTGCGCCTCATCAAGGATTTGCGGCGCCCAGGAGCATCCCAATCTGCGCTTTCACGCTCACGGACGAGCCATGGCTTTGAATACCAGGGCGGCACGGGCGGCGGGCCATTTTGAATATGAATGCGCCGCCAATCCGGAAAAGAACGGAAAAGAAAATGGGCAAAAAAAAGCCGCCTGAATAATCAGGCGGCTTTTTGAATCCTTTGGCGGAGTGGACGGGACTCGAACCCGCGACCCCCGGCGTGACAGGCCGGTATTCTAACCGACTGAACTACCACTCCGCGCCGGTGCAACTTTTTGCTTTCTTGCGAAAGCCAAGCGCCGCAAAACTTGGCGACCCTACGGGGATTCGAACCCCGGTACTCACCGTGAAAGGGTGATGTCCTAGGCCTCTAGACGATAGGGTCAAAACCGATTTTTTGGTGGAGGTAAGCGGGATCGAACCGCTGACCTCTTGCATGCCATGCAAGCGCTCTCCCAGCTGAGCTATACCCCCGTTTCATCTGCGCTGGCTTTTGCCTTGCAGCGAAAGTGCGAATTCTATATTAATTTTCAGGCTTTGCGCAAGCAGTCCAGAACTTTTTGCTGGTGGTGCAGCGCCAGCACGGCGTCGAGGCTGGGTGTCTGGTGCGTGCCCATGACGAGAACGCGCACGGGCATGGCCAGCTGGGGCATTTTCAGGCCGTGCTCGGCCAGCGTTTGCTTGACGGCGGCGGAGATGGCGGCGGCGTTCCATTCGCTGACGGCTTTCAGCCTGTCATGCAGGCTGGCGATGGCGGGGCGAATGGCGTCGGTGACGAACTGGTCCAGCTCTTGTTGCGGCGGCTGCACGTCGGCGTAGTAGGCGCGCGCCCAGCCGGCCAGGGCCTCGGTGGTTTCGCAGCGGTCTTTGAAGAGAGCGCAGATGGCGGGCAGGCGTTCGTCGGTTTGCGCGATGCCGCGCTTTTGCAGCTGCCCGGCCACCAGCGGGGCCAGCTCGGCGTCGGGCATGGCCTTGATGTGCTGGGCGTTCACCCAGCGCAGCTTGGCTTCGTCGAACTGGGCGGCGCTTTTGCCCAGGTGATCCAGGTCGAACCAGGCCAGGAATTGCTCGCGGCTGAAGATTTCATCGTCGCCGTGGCTCCAGCCCAGGCGGGCCAGGTAGTTGATCATGGCGTCGGCCAGGTAGCCTTCGTCGCGGTATTGCGTCACGGCCTTGGCGCCGTTGCGCTTGCTCATTTTTTCGCCCTGTTCGTTGAGCACGGTGGGCAAGTGGGCGTAAACGGGCGGCTCGTGGCCCAGCGCGCGGAAGATGTTGATCTGGCGCGGCGTGTTGTTCACGTGGTCGTCGCCGCGTATGACGTGGGTGATGCCCATGTCCATGTCGTCCACCACCACGCAGAAGTTGTAGGTGGGCGTGCCGTCGGGGCGGGCGATGACCAGATCGTCCAGCTCGGCGTTGCTGATTTCAATGCGGCCCTTGACTTTGTCGTCCCAGGCCACCACGCCGTCTTTCGGGTTTTTGAAGCGCAGCACGGGCTGCACGCCTTCGGGCACGGGCGGCAGCGTTTTGCCCGGTTCGGGCCGCCACGTGCCGTCGTAGCGCGGTTTTTCACGCGCGGCTTCCTGGCGGGCGCGCAGCGCGTCGAGTTCCTGCTTGCTCATGTAGCAGGGGTAGACGTGGCCGGCCGCTTGCAGCCGGGCCAGCACTTCTTTGTAGCGATCCATGCGCTGCATTTGGTAGTAGGGGCCTTCATCCGGCTTCATGCCGAGCCAGTCCATGCTTTCCAAAATGACATCGACGGCGGCCTGGGTGGATCGCTCCAGGTCGGTGTCTTCAATGCGCAGCACGAAATCGCCCCCCTTGGCGCGGGCGAAGGCCCACGGGTAGAGCGCGGAGCGGATGTTGCCCAGGTGAATGAAGCCCGTGGGCGAAGGGGCAAAGCGGGTGCGCACGCGGGCGGGGGTTGGGGAAGATGGCTTGGTCATGGGATTTGGAAAGAGAAAACGGCGGCGGTTCAGCCTTGCAGCCCGCGCAGCAAGTCGGCGCGGATGTCGTCCAGGTGCTCCAGCCCCACGGCCACGCGAATCAGGCCCTGGGTCACGCCGGCGGCCTGGCGCTGCTCTTCGCTCAGGCGGCCATGCGAGGTGCTGGCGGGGTGGCTGACGATGGTTTTCACATCGCCCAGATTGGTGGCAATGCTGCACACGCGCAGCGAGTCAATGAGATGAAAGGCCCGGCGGCGCGCTTCATCGGGCGTGCTGCCGGGCAGGCTGAAGGCCAGCACGGCGCCGCCCAGGCCGCCTTGCTGCTGCATGGCCAGCGCGTGCTGCGGGTGCGAGGGCAGGCCGGGGTAATACACGCGCTCCACGGCGGGCTGGCTCTCCAGCCACCGGGCCAGTTGCAAGGCGGCTTCGCTTTGGGCGCGCACGCGCAGCGAGAGCGTTTCCAGCCCCTTGTGCACCACCCAGGCGTTAAAGGGCGAGAGCGTCAGCCCCGCCGCGCGCGCCACGGGCGCGAGCTGGCCAATGAGTTCGCTGCTGCCGCACACGGCGCCGGCCATGACGCGGCCTTGCCCGTCCAGAAACTTGGTGCCCGAATGCACCGCCAAGTCAGCCCCCAGCGCCAGCGGACGTTGCAGCACAGGCGTGGCAAAGCAGTTGTCCACCACCAGCAAGGCGCCGGCCTGATGGGCGATGGCCGCCAGCGCGGCGATGTCGCACACCTCGGTGAGCGGATTGGTCGGCGTTTCGGCAAACAGCAGGCGCGTGTCCGGGCGCACGGCGGCTTGCCAGGCGGCGGGGTCGGTCTGCGAGACAAAGCTCGTTTGCACGCCAAAGCGCGCGAAGTCCGTGCCGAACAGCCGCATGGTGGAGCCGAACATGGAGCGCGAGCAAATCACGTGATCGCCCTGTTTGAGCAGCGCCAGACCCAGCAGCAAGATGGCCGACATGCCGCTGGCCGTGGCCAGCGCCCGTTGCGCGCCTTCCAGCGCGGCCAGGCGCTGCTCGAAGGCGGTGACGCTGGGGTTGCCCGTGCGGCTGTAGGTGTAGCCCTCGTCCGGGCTGGCGAAGTTGCGCGCCGATGTTTCGCTGTCCGGCTGCACAAAGCAGCTGGTGAGATACAGCGCCTCGGAGTGCTCGCCGTAGCCGCTGCGCGGGATGGTGGTGCGCACGGCCAGGGTGTCCGGGTGCAGGCCGGGGGGCAGAGGCAGGGTGTCGGTGGGTTGGGTCATGGCAGGCCTTCAGGGCGGATTAAAGAAAAGAGGAGCAAATTCAAGGGCCCGAAAATGGGCCTTGCGCTCATTTCACTAGGACATCATGCTATGAATCAAGGAGCGAAATAAGTCGCTTGCTCAGGCATCCGCATCTTCCTGTTTGGCGGCCTGGGCGGCCTCGGCGGCGCGGCGCTCCTGCTGCATGCGCGCCAGCGTCTCTTCGGTGATGTCGCCCGTGACGTAGATGCCGTCAAAGCACGAAGCGTCAAAGCCCGGCAGCGCCGCATTGAGCTGGCCGATGGCCTGCTTCATCGCCTCCACGTCCTGGTAGATGAGCGCGTCGCAGCCGATGAGCTGGCAAATTTCTTCCGTGCTGCGGCCATGCGCCACCAGCTCCTCGCGCGTGGGCATGTCAATGCCATACACGTTGGGAAAGCGCACGGGCGGCGCGGCGCTGGCCAGGAAAACCTTGCTGGCCCCGGCGTCGCGCACCATCTGCACGATTTCGCGGCTGGTGGTGCCGCGAACGATGGAGTCATCGACCAGCAGCACGTTCTTGCCCGCGAACTCGCTGGCGATGGGGCTGAGCTTTTGCCGCACCGATTTTTTGCGCACGGCCTGCCCCGGCATGATGAACGTGCGGCCCACGTAGCGGTTTTTCACAAAGCCTTCCCGGCACGGCAGCCCCAGCAGCTGCGCCAGCCGCGCGGCGCTGGGGCGGCTGGTTTCGGGCACGGGAATGACCACGTCAATTTGCGTGGGCGGCACGGTGGAAACCACGCGCCTAGCCAGCGCCTCGCCCAGCGCAATGCGGGCCTGATAGACGGAGATGCCATTCATCACCGAATCGGGCCGGGCCAGATACACGTATTCAAAGATGCAGGGCGTGCAGCGCGGCTGCTGGGCGCACTGCATGGCGCTGCGCTCGCCGCTGGCGCCAATGAACACGGCCTCGCCCGGCTCCAGATCGCGCTCCAGCGCGCAGCCCAGCCCTTCCAGCACCACGGATTCGCTGGCCACCATCGTCAGCCCGTCGGCGCTGCGGCCCATGCACAAAGGGCGGATGCCGTGCGGATCGCGGAAGGCCAGCAGGCCATGCCCCGCAATCATGGCAATCACGGCATACGAGCCGCGCACGCGCTGGTGCACGCCGCGCACGGCGGCGAACACATCCTCTTGCGTGAGCGTGTGCCCGCGCGAAACGCGCTCCAGCTCATGCGCCAGCACGCCCAGCAGCACCTCGGAATCGCTGCTGGTGTTGGTGTGGCGGTGATCGGTGGAAAACAGCTCGGCCTTGAGCGCCGGCGCGTTGGTGAGATTGCCGTTGTGCACCAGCACGATGCCAAAAGGCGCGCTCGTATAGAAAGGCTGCGCCTCTTCTTCGCTGTAGGCGTTGCCCGCCGTGGGGTAGCGCACCTGGCCCAGCCCCATGTTGCCGGGCAGCGCGCGCATGTTGCGGGTGCGGAACACATCGCGCACCATGCCGCGCGCCTTGTGCATGAAAAAGCGGCGCTCGTGCTGGGTGGCGATGCCCGCCGCGTCCTGCCCCCGGTGTTGCAGCAGCAAAAGCGCGTCATAAAGAATCTGATTGACAGGGGCGCTATGGACTGCGCCAGCAATGCCGCACATGGTGGTTGGCTCCGGGTTGAGGTGGGAAAAAGCAGTTTTTTCAGTAATGCACGCCCTGCCGCAGGGTAATGCTGCGGCGCTCGGCGGGCTGGGGTTCGGCGGCGGCGGGCTGCGCCTGGGCCGGCGGCGGCGCCACGGCGGGCGTGGACGCAGGCATGGGGGCGGGCGCAACCGCAGGAGCCGGGACGGAAACAGGGGCAGGGGTTGCATGGCGGCGGCCGTGCGCGCCATGCTCCGTGCCATGCGCGCGATGCGGTCTCGCGCCATGCCCGGCTGGCTCAGCTGGCGCGATAGGCGCGGCAGGGGCCTCTGGCGCAGCTTGGGCGGGCGGCGGCGCCACGTCAGGCGGCGGCGCGGAGGCCGGATGGGGCGCCGCAGGCGCGGCGGCGGCCGGATGGGCGGGAACGGAAGCTGGCGCGCCGCCGCCCAGCAGGGACGGGTCATGCAGCAGGGCGGCCCACGCATCGGCAGGCGGCAGCGAAGGCGGCTCCTTGGGCAGCAGAGGCACAAAACCGGAAGCCACCCGCAAGCTCCAGGAATGCGGCCACCACGGCTTGCGGGCCAGCGGGGTAGCGCCGCACAGCCACACCATGAGCACCACGATGAACAGCGCGCGGCAGACGCCGAACACCGCGCCCAGGCCCCGGTCCACGGCGCGCAGGCCCACGGCCTCGGCGCCGCGCGACACCATCCAGGCCACGAAGCCTCCCGCGAAAACCGCCAGCACATAAATCAGCGCGAAGCCTGCGGCCAGCCGCACGCCAGGCAGGGAGTTCTCCATGGGCAGCCAGGCCGCCACATCGGCTGCGAAGGCGCGGGCCAGAAAAAAGCCGCCCACCCAGCCGCACAGCGCAATGGCCTCGATCAGAAAACCGCGCATGAACCCCGCCAGCAGCGACACCAGCAGCACTGCCAGGGCCACCCAGTCCAGGGGAGTTGGAAAGATTTCGGCAGACATGTCGTTCACGCTCCTTGAAGGTGAGTGAAAAAACCAAAACAGGCGTCAGCGCCCTGGAGCCTGCGCCACAGCATGCGCGCCCTCACTGCGCCTGCACGGCGGAGGGCAGGCCCGCGCGTTTGAGCGCGGCGGCGGCCTTGTCAGCCTCTTCGCGGGAGCTGAAAGGGCCGGCCCGCACGCGGGTGCGCTGGCCGGAGGCCGTACTGACTGCCTGCGTGTAGGTGTGCACGCCCGCGCGCTCGGCTTTCTGGCGGGCGCTGGCCGCGCCTGCCGCATCGGCAAACGCGCCAATCTGGATGAAAAAGCGGCTGCCGCCAGCGGCGGGCTTGGCGGCGGGTTTTTCTGCGGCCTTGTCGGCAGCCTTGTCTGCCGGCTTGGCGCTGCGGCCTTCCAGCAGCGCGCGCGCGCGGTCGCCGTCGCTGGCTTCGGCCGCGCGCGAAGGCTTGCCGCCCTGGCCGTGCAGCAGGGCCAGGGCGCGCTGCGCGTCGCCGCTGCTTTCGCGCGCAGCGGCGCGAGGCTTGTCGGCAGCCTTGTCCGCCGGTTTTTCCGCAGGTTTCTCCACCGGCTTGTCCGCAGGCTTGACGGGTTTGCGGTCGGCTGGTTTTTCCGCCGGCCTGGCCGGTTTTTCGGCGGGCTTGGCTGGTTTTTCGACGGTTTTTTCAGGTTTGGCGGGCTTGGCTGCGGGTTTTTCAGCCGGTTTTTCCGCTGGCTTGTCCGCCGCAGGCCGGGGCTGGGGCGGCTGCGGGCGCGCAGACGCGGCGGGCGGTTCAGGCGCGGCTCCAGTGGCGGCAATGAGTTCTTCGCGCTCATTCAGGCTGTCTGCCGTGTCAATCTGGCTGCTGCGCGCGGAGGCGGCGGATGAAGGCGGCGGCAGTGGAGCGACCTGATCGCGGTCTGGAATGACCACGGGCGCTTGCACGGCCACGGGCCTGGGCTGCGAAGAAAACAGCATGGGCAGCCCGATGATGGCGGCAGCCACCAGCACCAGCGCGCCCAGCAGGCGCACGCGCGCCTGGCGGCGCAGCTCATCGACCGACAGGGCGGGCGCCGCCGGCTCTGACCGCTTGCGGCCCGCACGAGCAGGCGAGGGTTTGTCCTGGCCGGGGGGGCGAAAAGGAGGAAAGGCCATGAGCGGTAAGGCGGACGAAAGTGTGAAGGCGAAGGCGTGAAGGCGTGCTGGAGGCGGGCGGGGCCGGTCAGGCGCGCCGCCCAGGGCAAGCCGTGTGGCGGCTCGTCAGTTTGGCGTGGCCCTGGGCGGCGGCACGGGCTGGCCCGGCTCCAGATGCGGCACGCCATGCCGCAGCACGCCGCCGACGGTGAAAAACGAGCCAAAGACGACGATTCTATCGGTCGCCTCAGTCGCCAGCGCTGCGGCGTTCAGGGCCTGGGCGGGGCTGGCAAAGCACTCGGCGGGCACGTTCTTGCGCCGGGTTTGCGCCTGCCACAAGGCCTGCAATTGGGCGGCAGGCAGGGCGCGGGGCGTGGGCAAATCGGTGAAATACCAGTGGTCGATGATCGGGTCAATGCGCGCAAGGATGCCCGGCAGGTCTTTGTCGCGCATGGCGCCGAACACGGCGCGGGTGGTGGGGTAAAAGCCCATCGCGTCCAGATTGGCCGCCAGCGTGGCCACGGCGTGGGGGTTGTGCGCCACATCCAGCACCAGGGCGGGCTTGCCCGGCACGATCTGAAAGCGCCCTGGCAGCGTGACGTGCGCCATGCCGCCCCGCACGGCCTGCGCCGTCACGGGCAGGCGGCTGCGCAGGGCCTCCAGCGCGGCCAGCGCGCCAGCGGCGTTCACCAGCTGGTTGGCGCCTCGCAGGGCCGGGTAGGCCAGGCCGCTGTAGCGCCGCCCGCGCCCGGCCCAGGCCCATTGCTGCTTGTCGCCGCTGACGTTGAAGTCGCGCCCTGACAGCCACAAATCCGCCCCGATGGCCGTGGCGCGCTCGATCACGCTTTGCGGCGGCACGGGGTCGCTGACGATGGCGGGGCGGCCCGCGCGCAAGATGCCCGCCTTCTCGCGGCCGATTTCCTCGCGCGTGGCGCCCAGAAATTCGGCGTGGTCGATGTCCACGCTGGTGATGATGGCGCAGTCGGCGTCGATGATGTTCACGGCATCCAGCCGCCCGCCCATGCCCACTTCCAGCACCACGGCATCCAGCCCGGCCCCTGCGAGCACATGCAAGATGGCCAGCGTGGTGAACTCAAAGTAGGTCAGCGCCACGCCGCCGCGCGCCTGCTCCACGGCGGCGCAGGCCGCCGCCAGCGTTTGGGCGTCGCAAGGCTGGCCGCGCACGCGGCAGCGCTCTTCAAAATCCACCAGATGCGGCGAGGTGTAGACGCCCACGCGGTAGCCCGCATGCGTGAGCACGGCCTCCAGCATGGCGCAAGTGGAGCCTTTGCCGTTGGTGCCCGCCACGGTGAAAACAGGGCAGGCAAACGCCAGCCCCATGCGCGAGGCCACCTCGCGCACGCGCTCCAGCCCCAGCGCGATGTTTTCAGGATGCAGGCGCTCGGCATGCGCGAGCCATTCGGCCAGAGTCTTCGGGGTGCTCATGATGCAAGGAGATCGCTGTATTGACTATGCTTTTGATAGCGGCCTGCGCTGATTTCACTAGGACAAACGGCCGATTCGATGCCTGAACCTGATGCCTGGCCCTTGATCGAAGCCCGCGCCTTGGCGCCCCGCTCACGCAGCCGACTTGGCGGCCTCGCGCGGCACGCGCAGCGGCGGCTGGTTTCCGGCGATGACGGCTTCCTCGATGACGACTTTAGCCACGTCTGGCGCATTGGGCAGGTCAAACATGGTGTCGATCAGCGCCTGCTCCATGATGGAGCGCAGGCCGCGCGCGCCCGTTTTGCGCGCCAGCGCCTTGCGGGCAATGGCGCGCAGCGCGGCGGGGGTGATTTCCAGCTCCACGCCTTCCATCGCGAACAGGCGCTCGTATTGCTTGACGAGGGCGTTTTTCGGCTCAGTGAGGATTTGAACGAGCGCGTCTTCCGTCAGCTCCGCCAGCGTGGTCACCACGGGCATGCGGCCCACCAGCTCGGGAATCATTCCGTATTTGATGAGGTCTTCCGGCTCCACGTCGGCGAACACCTGCGTGAGCGAGCGCTCCTGCTTGCTGCGCACGGTGGCACCAAAGCCGATGCCGCCCGACTCCATGCGCGCCTCGATCACCTTTTCCAGCCCGGCGAACGCGCCGCCGCAGATGAACAGAATGTTGGTCGTGTCCACTTGCAGGTATTCCGAGTTGGGCACTTTGCGCCCGCCTTGCGGCGGCACGCTGGCCACGGTGCCTTCAATGAGCTTGAGCAGCGCCTGCTGCACGCCTTCGCCCGAAACGTCGCGCGTGATGCTGGGGTTGTCGGCCTTGCGGGTGATCTTGTCGATTTCGTCGATATAGACGATGCCGCGCTGCGCGCGCTCCACGTTGTATTCGCAGTTTTGCAGCAGCTTGGCGATGATGTTTTCCACGTCTTCGCCCACGTAGCCGGCTTCGGTGAGCGTGGTGGCGTCGGCCATCGCAAAGGGCACATTGAGCTGGCGCGCCAGGGTTTGCGCCAGCAGCGTTTTGCCGGAGCCGGTCGGGCCGATGAGCAGGATGTTGCTTTTGGCCAGCTCCACATCGCCGCCCAGGCTGTCGTCCTTGTGGCGCAGGCGCTTGTAGTGGTTGTACACGGCCACGGCCAGCGTGCGCTTGGCCTTTTCCTGCCCGATCACGTAGTTGTCCAGGTGCGCCTTCAGCTCCGCCGGCGTGGGCAGGCTGTCGCTGGCGCAAGCTGCCGCGTCATTTTTCAGCTCTTCTTGCAGGATGCTGGAGCTTTGCTTGACGCACTCGTCACAGATGAAGGCGAAATGGCTGCCCACCTTGCCTTCAATGAGTCGGTGCACCTCATGCTGGCTTTTGCCGCAAAAGGAGCAGTGAAGGGGCTTGTCGCCCGAAAAGTTTTGCTTGTCGGCCATGAGAGCGAAGGGTGGGGGTTGCCCGCGAAAAATGCAACTGCGCATGATAGCAACGGGGTGCTTGCAGCAGGTGCAGGCAGAGCAAGTCTCCGGGCAGGGCCGATCGCCAGGAAACACCAAAAATAGGAGCGAATTAAATGAGCAAAATATCAGGATTGAGCACGTTTAACTAGGACATCACGCTATTGTTAGAGGAGCAATTTAGAAGAAAGTGGCGCGCACCTGAAAGAGCTTGTCTGCTTCCCGGATGGCGCGTTTGTGGGGCAGAAAGAGAATGACGTGGTCATCGGCTTCGATGACGGTGTCATGGTGGGGCATGAGCACTTGCGTGCCCAGGGTGGAAGGGCGCACGATGGCGCCAACGCGCGCGCCTTGCGGCAGTTCGATTTCGTCGATGCGGCGGCCCACAAGGCGTGAAGTCTTGGCGCTGCCCCGGGCCACGCCTTCCAGCGCTTCGGCGGCGCCCCGGCGCAGGCTGTGAACGGCAACCACTGCGCCGCGCCGCACGTGGGTGAGCAGCTCGCCGATGACGGCGTGCGCGGGCGAGATGGCAATGTCGATGGCGCTGCCTTCAAGCATGTCGGCATAGGCGCGGCGATTGACCAGGGCCATGACGCGCCGCGCGCCCATGCGCTTGGCGAGCATGGCCGAGAGGATGTTGTCTTCGTCGTCGCTGGTGACGGCCACGAACAAATCCATTTCGCCCACGTTTTCGTTGCGCAGCAGGTCTTCGTCGGCGGCGTCGCCCAGCAGCACGAGCGAATCGGGCAGCTCGCCAGCCAGGTATTTGCAGCGCAGACGGTCGTGCTCGATGACCTTGACGGCGCATTGCCCCGCCAGGCTGCGCGCCAGGCTCAGGCCCACGCGGCCGCCGCCCACAATCATCACGCGGCGCACGGGCTGGTTGGCGTTGCCGATGGCGCGCAGCACTTGGTTCGCCTGCTCGCGGGCGACCAGCACGAATACTTCATCTCCCGCACACACGCGCGAGGCCGAGTCGCAGGCTATTTCTTCGCCCAGGTGGTAGATGGCGACGATGCGGAAATTCATCTCCCCGTGTTCCTGGCTGAATTCGCCCACGGTACGCCCGGCCAGGTCGCTGTGGCCTGACACGCGCACGGCCACCAGGCAGACGCGGCCTTGCGAGAATTGCAGCGCTTGCAGCGCTTCCGGGTATTCCACCAGCTGGCGGATGTAGCGCGTGACGGAGTCTTCAGGGCAGATGACGCGGTCTACCGCAAAGCCGTCTGGCCCCAGCAGCGCCTCACTGTCCTTGATTTCGGGGGAGCGTACGCGGGCGATGCGGGTGGGTACGTTGAACACGTCGTGCGCGATCTTGCAGGCCACCAGGTTGGTTTCGTCCTGCGGGGTGCAGGCAACGAACATGTCGGCATCTTGCGCGCCCGCATTGCGCAGCACCGAGGGCTGGATGCCATTGCCGATGACGCCGCGCAGCTCCAGGCGGTCTTCCAGGCGGCGCAGGCGCTCGGGGTCGGGGTCGATGACGGTGATGTCGTTTTGCTCGCTGGCCAGGTTTTCGGCCACGCTTTCGCCAACGCGGCCTGCGCCAAGGATGATGATTCGCATGGGTCTGCTTCAGAAATAAGGGCAGCCAATCCTCGCGGCCCCGGAACCTGTTCAAAGAAAAGCGGGCCGGGCGGCCCGCTTGCGCGTTGTCTGCTCAGGCTCAACCTGCTCTGCGGCCTGTGGCGCTCACAAGGCTTGCAACAAGTTGGCCAGATCGACGGCGGATTTGACGCGCATCTTGTCAAACACGCGGGCGCGATGCACTTCCACCGTGCGCACGCTGATGCCCAGCTCGTCTGCCGTGGCCTTGTTGGCCAGGCCCCGGGCAATGCAGTACATCACTTCCTGCTCGCGGTCGGTCAGCTCGTTGATGCGGGCGACAACGTCATGGCGGTCATGCAGCACTTCCATGCGCTCGGCGGAGACTTGCAGGGCCTGTTCGATGCGGTCCACCAGCGCGTTGTCGGAGAAGGGTTTTTCGCAGAAGTCGAAAGCGCCGCGCTTGATGGAGGCCACGGCCATGGGCACATCGGCATGGCCCGTGAGGAAGATGACGGGCCACACCCAGGCGATGCCGCGCGCCAGCAGTTTTTCAAACAGCTCCAGACCGCTCATGCCGCCTTCCAGGCGCACGTCCAGCACGATGCAGGCCGGATGCGGCGGCACGGGGGGCGGCTCATCGCCGTCAAGCTCCGGGGCCGGGCCGAGCATGGCCTCAAAGGCTTCGGCGCTGGAAAAAGCCTCAGGCACCAGGCGGCGCGAGCGCAGCAGCCAGGCAAGGGCTTCGCGCACGCTGGCATCGTCGTCGATCAGGAAAACAAGGGCGTCTTTGGAGTTGGACATTTCAATACTTCTAAAAAATCCTGCGGCGAATCAGCCGCGAAAAAACATCAAACAACGATGCGGAGCTATCTAGCATGACACGCTTTTCGGGTTTTTCATAGCATTTTTCGTGCCATATTCATGTAATGGGCGCGCTTGTCTCTTTCTTTGCATTCATTAATGGCGCGCGGCGGCCGCGCCCAGTGCGCGCCGGTATTGCACGGCTTCGGCCACGTGGGCGGCGGCCACAGTTGCGCTGCCGGCCAGGTCGGCAATGGTGCGGGCCACTTTCAAGGCGCGGTGCGTGGCGCGGGCGCTCCAGCCCAGGCGCTCGGCGGCGGTTTGGGCAAAGCGGGCGGCTTCGGGCTGCAAATGCAGATATTCATCCAGCGCCTGCCCGGCCAGATATTGATTGGGCATGCCTTGCCGCGCCAGCGCGCGCTGCCAGGCGGCGGTGCAGCGCGCGCGTATGGCGGCGCTGCTTTCGCCAGGCGGGGCGGCCAGCAGCTCGGCGGCGGGCAGGGCGGGCACTTCCACGTGCAGGTCGATGCGGTCCAGCAGCGGGCCGGAGAGCTTGCCCTGGTAGCGGGCGATTTGGTCCGGCGTGCAGCGGCAGGCATGGCGCGCATCGCCCAGGTGGCCGCAAGGGCAGGGGTTCATGGCGGCAATGAGCTGAAAGCGTGCCGGAAATTCGGCCCGCTGCGCGGCGCGCGAGATGGTGATGTGGCCCGATTCCAGCGGCTCGCGCAAGGCTTCCAGCGCGGCGCGGGGGAATTCGGGCAGCTCATCCAGAAACAGCACGCCGTTGTGCGCCAGCGAAATTTCGCCCGGCCTGGGCGGCGAGCCGCCGCCGACCAGCGCCACGGCGCTGGCCGAGTGGTGCGGCGCGCAAGTAGGGCGCAAACCCCATTGGGCCAGCGAAAAGCGCCCGGCCAGGCTGGCGATGGCGGCGCTTTGCAGCGCGTCTGGCGCGCTCATGGGCGGCAGCAGGCCCGCAAAGCGCTGCGCGAGCATGGATTTGCCCGTGCCCGGCGGCCCGGACATGAGCAGGCTGTGGCCGCCAGCGGCGGCGATTTCCAGCGCGCGCTTGGCGGCGGCCTGGCCTTTCACATCGGCCAGATCGGGGTATTGGGGCGCAGCGGCGGGCGTGGCGCCGGCCAGCCTGGCCCAGCCGCTGGCCGCGTCTGAAGCGGGCGGCGGCGCGCCGTCAGGCAGAAACTGCGCCACCACGTCCAGCAAATGGCGGGCGCGGTACACGTCAATGCCTGGCGCCAGCGCCGCTTCTTCCGCGCTGCCGGGCGGCAGCACGAGACGAACGCGGGCGGCGTCTTCCGTCTGCGCCGCGTGCAGGGCCGCCGCCGTGGCCAGCGCGCCGCGCACGGGGCGCAGCTCGCCTGAAAGCGACAGCTCGCCCGCAAATTCCCAGCCCGCGAGCTTGCGCCCGTCAATCTGGCCACTGGCCGCCAGAATGCCCAGCGCAATGGGCAGATCAAAGCGGCCCGAATCCTTGGGCAAATCAGCCGGGGCCAGATTGACGGTGATGCGCTGGTTGTGCGGAAATTGCAGGCCGCTGTTGAGCAAGGCGCTGCGCACGCGCTCGCGCGCTTCTTTCACCTCCACATCGGCCAGGCCCACCAGCGTGAAGGCGGGCAGGCCATTGGCCAGGTGCGCTTCCACCGCCACGGCGGGCGCGGCCAGCCCCATCAGGGCGCGGCCCTGCACCAGACTCAATCCCATGCTCGGCTCCCTTCCATTTTTTGCTGGCCTGTTTGACTATGAAAATAATAGCTGCCCGGGCTTGTTTCACGGGCGCAAGCGGCTCAAAAGGCCCTGGAAACTCAACATTGAAAGGCGCGGGACACCTGTGCTGAACGCATGGGACTGGCCATTTCACGAGCGGGCGTTTTCAGCGTCCGCTTGAGAGTTTCATCACGGCCACGCCGCTGATGATCAGCGCCGCGCCGAGCCAGCGGCCAAGGGTGGCTGCGTCGTTGAAAAAGAGAACGCCCACGAGAAATGCGCCTGCCGCGCCAATGCCCGTCCACACCGCATAGGCGGTGCCCATCGGGATTTCTTTCTGGGCAAGAAAAAGCAGGAAACCGCTGCCTGCCATGAAGAGAACGGCGGCGGCGATGCCCGCGAGGCGGCAGCCGTCTTGCTGCGCGTATTTGAGGCCCAGCGGCCAGCCGATTTCCAGCAGCCCGGCGGTGATGAGAAAAAGCCAGCTCATGTCGTGGTTTCTGTAATGAAAAGAGGGCGCGCGCTGCATCTGCCCGATAAGGATTCACAAGGGTTCGCCAGGCGGCGCACGCCGCCATGATGCATGAAAAAAAGGAGCAGATTTAAGAGGCAGAAATACCGTCTTGCGCAGATTCCACTAGGACCCCTTGCTCTGATTCAAGGAGCAAATGATGCTGCGCATCCGCCCTTCACATTCGGCCCCGCGCAGCCAGCCGCGAGCGGGCGCTCACAGCATGACCCAGTCCGCCACATAGGCGCTGGGTCGCTGGAAGTTGTCGTTGAGCAGCCTGCCGGGGGCCAAGTCCAGGCTGTAGCCCAGTTCGGGCAGCGGGCTGCGGAACCAGCGCTGGTACATCTCCTGCATGGCGCCGCTGCGGTACAGGCGCTTCATTTCGCCATCCACCAGGCTGCCCAGCTCCCGGTCGGCCTTGCTGAATGCCAGGGACAGCGGCTCAATGGACAAGGCAGGCCCCACCAATTCCAGATGCCGGGACGACTGGCGCGCGCGCACCAGCAGCTGAACGTCGTCTGTCAGGATGCCGTCGATCCTGCCTTGCTCCAGCGCGGTCACGCCGTCATTGGTGCTGTCAAACAGCTGCGTTTTCCAGCCGTCGGTGTGCTGGCGCTGGTGTTTTTGCATCACCAGCTCGCCCGTGGTGCCTTTGACCAGCCCCAGCGTCTTGTTCTTCATGTCCTGCAAGGAGAGGATGCCCTCGCCTTCGCGCACCAGCAGGCGCGCGCCCGCATAAAAGTAGGTCAGCCCCAGGGCCACCAGCTCGCGCCGGGCGGGCGTGTTGGTGGTCACGCCGCATTCAAGGTCAATGCGCTTGTCAAGAATGGAGCGCACGCGATCCGCCGAGGTCACGGGAACGTAGCGCACTTCCAGGCGAGGCAGCTTCAAATGCTCCTGCACGGCGGCGGCCAGGCGCTGGCAGGTTTCAATGGCGTAGCCCACCACTTGTCCGCTTTTGGTTTTCCATGAGAACGGTATAGCGTTTTCGCGGTAACCCAGGGTCATGCGCCCCGTGTTTCTGATGGCATCCAGGGTTTCACCCCCCCATGCGCTGCCTGCGCCCAGCAAAGCCAAGGAAAACACGCAGACAGCGCGGCGGACAGAGTTGTTCAACAGCATTTCATCAACCTCATTCGCAGCCTTGTCGCAGGAATGCGACGAACCCAGCGCAACAAAGCGTGGAATATTACCGGAATATGGCTTTCCGCGCTTTTTTACCGCCACGGCGCTTGCGCAAAGAGGGTGTTTCTGGCTGGCTGCTGGCTGATTGAGACCGCCTCAAGCTGAAATATGTGAATATTGCTTATCGACAGGATATTGACGATAAATTCACGATATGCCTGAATCAAAATTGAACGGATTAACTCTCACGCCTTGACCCAAGCGCTCATGTGCTGTGAAAAACCGATGTGCGGATAGTAACCAGCGGCGTCCGGCGCGGCCAGCAAAATGATTTTGCACGCGGGATGCAGCGCCGATTTCACCTTGTCAATCAAGGCGATGCCGACACCTTGTTTCTGGTGCGATTCACGCACGGCCAGATCAGACAGATAGCAGCAGTAGGCGAAATCCGTCACGCAACGGGCCACGCCGATCAGCGAGGCCGCATCCCAGGCCGTCACCACCAGATTGGCATGCGCAAGCATGGCGGCGATGCGAGCGGAATCATCCAGGGGCCGCCGCGCGCCCAGGCTGGTATTTTTCAGCAATTCCACGAATTGGCTGCCGCTGATGGGTTCATTGATTTTGAAAGTAATCATGCCGTGCTCAGTGAATATATCCAGGCCACGCATGGCAGCCTTTGCCACAATTTGAGAAATGGATTTTGAAACGCGCCAAAAACAATCTGGCGGATTTTCCGCCAGACTGGCGCTTGGCCTTGAGATGAAGCGAAAGACGCCGACGCGCAGCAGGCCGGCTTGCGGCGGCCTTGAGGAACCGCTGGAATGTGTAGGGAGCTGACAGAGTTATTTAGCTCCTTTATTCATAGCGCGATGTCCTAGTGGGAACTGCGCGAAGCAGTATTTTAACCCCCTTGAATTCGCTCCTGTTTCTGATGCCCGCAGGCGGGCTGAGCAGGCTCCTACATCACCGTCCAGTCGGTCACGTAAGCCGTGGGGCGGCGCAGGTTGTCTTGCAGCAGGGCGCCCATTTTCAGGTTCAGGTTGTAGCCCAGGCCGGGCAGGGGGGAGAGAAACCAGCGCTTGTAGATGGCGTCCATTTCTCCGTCGCGGTAGAGCTGCTGCATGATTTGCAGCACCACCCGTTCCAGCTCCGGATCGCTCTTGCTGAACATGGGGGCCAGCGGCTCAATGGAGTAACGCTGCGCCGGAACGGAAAATTTGCCGCCGGATTGCGCGGCGATGGTGAGCAAAGTGACATCGTCGTCGAGCAGGGCGTCGATCTCGCCTCGCTCCAGCGCGGTTGTGGCTTCGCGCATGGATTTGAAGGTTTTGAGCGTCCAGCCGCCGCTGCGGTTTTTGTGGATGTCAATGATTTGGTTGCCGGTGGCTCCTTCGAGCACGCCCAGATTCTTGCCCCTGAGGCCGCTCAGGCCCGTGATGCCGCTGCCTTCACGAACCATCAGCGCCGAGCCGGCATAGAAATAGGCCAGGCCAAAAGCCACTTGTTCGCGCCGCGCCTTGTTGTTGGTGGTGCCGGCGCATTCCATGTCGATTTCGCCATTGACGACGGCGGGAATGCGCGTGGATTCAAGCACGGGCACAGCCTGCACTTGCAGCTTGGGCAGTTTCAGATGGGCGGCAATGCCTGCGGCAATGCGCTGGCAAATGTCAGGCGCGTAGCCTGTTGCAGCGCCGGGGCTGGTTTCCCATGAAAAGGGCGCGCCGTTCGGGCGGTAGCCCATCTTGAACACGCCGGTGGCCTGGATGCGGTTCAGCACCGGCCCCGCATGCGCAGGCGACGCCAAGGCCGCGCAGGCAGCCAAGCCCGCCAGCAGGCGCAGGGCCAGGCGGGAGAAAGAAGCAGAAGCGATTGTCATGATTTGCAAGGGTTTTCACCGAGGGAATGCAATTATGGATTGCATTCTGCTTGCGCGGGTGAAAGCGCTTGCAGCAAAGTTCGTTTCAGTATTTCCTGTGCAGATACACAGGGAGACTATCCGCTGGTTCCCTTGGAGGAGAAGGCGGGCTTACATCACCGTCCAGTCCGCTACATAGCTTGTGGGGCGGCGCAGGTTGTCTTGCAGCAAGGCGCCCATTTTCAGGTTCAGGTTGTAGCCCAGACCAGGCAGGGGGGAGAGAAACCAGCGCTTGTAGATGGCGTCCATTTCTCCATCCCGATAAAGCTGCTGCATGGCTTGCAGCACCACTTTTTCCAGCTCGGGATCAGACTTGCTGAACATGGGCGCCAGCGGTTCGATGGAGTAGCGCTGCGCCAGCACGGAAAGCTTGCCGCCGGATTGCGCCGCTGCGGTGAGCAGGGTGACGTCGTCGTACATCAGTGCGTCAATCTCGCCGCGCCCCAGCGCCGCCGTGGCCTCGTTCATGGATTTGAAGGTTTTGAGCGTCCAGCCACCATTGTCGTTTTTGAGTTCGGCAATCTGACTGCTGGTGGAGCCTTCGATCGTGCCCAGCTTTTTGCCTCTGCAATTGCCAAGACCCGTGATGCCTCCGCCTTCACGAACCATCAGCGCCGAGCCGGCATAGAAATAAGGCAAGCCGAAAGCCACTTGTTCGCGCCGCGCCTTGCTATTGGTGGTGCCAGCGCATTCAATGTCGATTTCTCCATTGATGACGGCTGAAATGCGGGTGGATTCAAGCACGGGCACAGCCTGCACTTGCAGCTTGGGCAGTTTCAGATGGCTGGCGATGCTGGCGGCGATGCGCTGGCAAATATCCGGCGCATATCCGGTCGCTGCGCTTGGCCCCGTTTCCCACGAGAAAGGCGCGCCGTCGGCCCGGTATCCCATTTTCAATACGCCCGTGGACTGAATGCGATCCAGCACGGAGCCGGCCTGCGCCGCGAACGGCGCGGCGCAGACAAACAAAGAGGCCGTGCAGACAGCCAGCAGGCGGCGCGCGAAAGAAAGAGTCGTTGCGTGTTTCATGCGGCATGAGCGGGTTGAAGTAAAAACATTTTAAATGACGAATTGTTTCAGATATATTCATGAAAGCGTGGCGCAAATGACCCAATCGGCTCTGCTTCATATAATTTCAGCCCAGGCCCGCATTCATTGCCGGGCTTTTTTTGTTTATGAAATCAAGCACTGTTTTTCCCCGCCGATTTGACGTGATTGTGGTGGGCGGCGGCCACGCTGGCGCTGAAGCGGCCCTGGCGGCGGCCCGCATGGGCTGCGCCACGCTGCTGCTGACGCACAGCATTGAAACCCTGGGGCAAATGAGCTGCAACCCCAGCATTGGCGGCATTGGCAAGGGCCATCTGGTGCGGGAGGTGGATGCGCTGGGCGGCGCGATGGCGCTGGCGGCGGATGAAGCGGGCATTCAGTTCCGCACGCTCAACGGCAGCAAAGGGCCGGCCGTGCGCGCCACGCGCGCGCAAGCCGATCGCGTGCTGTACCGCGCGGCCATGCGCGGGCGGCTGGAAAACCAGCCCAATCTCTGGCTGTTCCAGCAGGCGGTGGATGATGTGCAAGTGCAAGGCGGGCGCGCCGTGGGCGTGGTCACGCAAATGGGCCTGGCCTTCGAGGCGCGGGCGGTGGTGCTGACGACGGGCACGTTTTTGAATGGGCGCATCCACATCGGGCTGGACAACTACGCGGGCGGCCGCGCGGGCGATGCGCCTTCCATTTCGCTGGCGGCGCGGCTGAGGGAACTCCAGCTGCCGCAAGGGCGGCTGAAAACAGGCACGCCGCCGCGCCTGGACGGACGCACGATTGATTTTTCCGCCTGCACGGAGCAGCCTGGCGACGCAGACCCCGTGCCTGTTTTCAGCTTCATGGGCCACGCCAGCATGCACCCCCGGCAAGTGCCATGCTGGATAACCAACACCAACGAGCGCACGCACGACATCATTCGCAGCGGCTTTGACCGCAGCCCCATGTTCACGGGGCAGATCGAGGGCGTGGGGCCGCGCTACTGCCCCAGCGTGGAAGACAAGATCAACCGCTTCGCGGGCAAAGACAGCCACCAGATTTTTCTGGAGCCGGAGGGCTTGAGCACGAACGAGTTTTACCCCAATGGCATTTCCACCAGCCTGCCTTTTGATATTCAATATGCGCTGGTGCGCAGCATTCGCGGGCTGGAAAACGCGCACATTCTGCGGCCCGGCTACGCCATCGAATATGACTATTTCGATCCGCGCGCGCTGAAAAGCAGCTTTGAAACCAGGCAAATCGAAGGCCTGTTTTTTGCTGGCCAGATCAACGGCACCACAGGCTACGAGGAGGCGGCGGCGCAAGGGCTATTTGCAGGCCTGAACGCCGCCTTGCAAGTCAAGGGCGAGCCGCCGTGGCTGCCGCGCCGCGACGAAGCCTATCTGGGCGTGCTGGTGGACGACCTGATTACCAAGGGCGTGACCGAGCCATACCGCATGTTCACCAGCCGCGCCGAATACCGCCTGCAATTGCGCGAAGACAACGCCGACATGCGGCTGACGGAAACGGGCCGCCGTCTGGGCCTGGTGGATGACGCGCGCTGGGATGCGTTCTGCCGCAAGCGCGATGCTGTTTCACGTGAAACACAGCGGCTGAAATCCACCTGGGTGAATCCGCGCACGCTGCCTGCCAGCGAGGCGGAGCGCGTGCTGGGCAAGGCCATTGAGCACGAGCATCATCTTTTTGATTTGCTGCGCCGCCCGGGCGTGAGCCATGCCGCGTTGATGACGCTGCCAAACGCGGCCGCCGGGCGTGACGATGCCAACCTGACGCCAGCCGCCATCGAGCAAGTGGAAATCGCCGCCAAATACGCAGGCTACATCGACCGCCAGAAAGATGAAGTAGCCCGCGCGGCGCATTTTGAAAATCTGCGTCTGCCGCCGCAACTGGATTACATGCAGGTGACAGCGCTGTCGATCGAAGCGCGCCAAAAGCTCAATGCGCACAAGCCAGAAACACTGGGACAGGCCAGCCGCATTTCCGGCATCACGCCCGCCAGCATTTCGCTGCTGCTGATTCATCTGAAAAAAAGCGGTTTCAAAGGACTGGTTCCATGAAAGCGGCCCTGCTGCAAGGCGCGCAAGCGCTGGGGCTGGCGCTGGATGATGGGCAGCTTGAATCCCTGCTGGCCTATCTGGCTCTGCTGGCCAAATGGAACCGCGTTTACAACCTCACGGCGGTTCGCAGTGCGCCAGACATGCTCACGCACCACCTGCTGGACAGCCTGGCCGTGCTGCGCCCCTTGCAGGCGCAAACGCAGGGCAGGGCGCTGAAGCTGCTGGACGCAGGCTCTGGCGGCGGCCTGCCGGGCGTGGCGCTGGCCATTTGCCGCCCTGAACTGGACGTGACATGCGTGGATGCCGTGGCCAAAAAGGCTGCTTTCATTCAGCAAGCAGCGGCCACTCTGAAACTGCCCAATCTACGCGGTCTGCATGCGCGCGTGGAAAGCTTAAGCGGCCCGTTTGACCTCATCACATCGCGCGCCTTCGCTTCCCTGGCTGATTTCACGGCCTGGACCGCGCAGGCGCTGGCTCCGCATGGCGTCTGGATGGCCATGAAAGGCAAGCTGCCCGATGAAGAAATCGCCGCCTTGCCGCCTGATGTGGAAGTGTTTCACGTGGAACATCTGACCGTTCCGGGGCTGAATGCCGAGCGTTGCATCATCTGGTTGCGCAAAAGGGCAGGGCAGTAGGGCTGCTGCGTTTCGGATGAGCATGGGTTTGCCTGAAAATAGGCGGCCCAAAAAGCACCGCCAGCGTCTTCATTCTTCTCGCGCCGTTTTCATCATGTCCCGCATCTTCTGTATTGCCAACCAAAAAGGCGGCGTTGGCAAAACCACCACGACCGTCAATCTCGCCGCAGGGCTGGCCCGCATCGGGCAGCGCGTGCTGCTGGTGGATATGGACCCGCAAGGCAATGCCACGATGGGATCGGGCGTGGATAAGCACAGCCTGCCGCAGAGCGTGTATGACGTGCTCATCGGCAGCGTCACCGTGGCCGAAGCGGTGCGCCGCCCGGCCGATCTGGCCGAGGCGGGCTGCGGCTATGCCGTGCTGGGCGCCAATCGCGAGCTGGCGGGCGCTGAGGTGGAGCTGGTTCAGCTTGAACAGCGTGAAAAGCGCCTGAAAAACGCCCTGGCGGCGGTGCGCGGGGATTACGACTTCATCCTCATCGACTGCCCGCCCGCCTTGAGCCTGCTCACGCTCAACGGCCTGTGCGCAGCCCAGGGCGTGATCGTGCCCATGCAGTGCGAATATTTCGCGCTGGAGGGGCTGGCCGATCTCACCAACACCATCAAGCTCGTGCACGCCAATCTCAATCGAGATTTGCGCCTGATTGGCTTGCTGCGGGTCATGTTCGATCCGCGCATCACCTTGCAGCAGCAAGTGAGCGACCAGCTCAAGCGCCACTATGGCGACCGGGTGTTTGACACCGTCATTCCCCGCAATGTGCGCCTGGCCGAAGCGCCCAGCTACGGTCTGCCGGGCGTCGTTTTCGATTCCCACGCCAAAGGCAGCCAGGCCTTCATTGCCTTCGCCCATGAGATGGTTCAGCGCGGCCTTCAGGCTTGAGCATCCAAACCGCCGCAAGTCCCCGTGAAATCAGCGCAGGCAGCTATTATTTTTGTAGTTATTTCATGAGCGCCATGCCTGAATCCCGGTGAATAGACTCACGCCATGCCCAAAACCGCCCCCAACGCCAGCGCCACGGCTTGCACACTGAAGCTGCCCGCCGCGCTGCATCAGCAAATTGAAGCGGCCGCACAGGCCGCAGGCCAGGAAACCGCCGAGTGGATGCTGGCCGCCCTGCAAGCGGCTGCCGAGCGGCACCAGCTCGGCCACCAATTCATGCACGACGCGCAAGCCGCGCAACGCCACCTGAGCGAAAGCGGCCAAGGTCACCCTTGGGAAGAAGTGCGCTCGTACTTCGCCCGGCTGGCGCAGCACCGCGCCGGCCATGCCAGCCTGCCGCCCGCGCCCGTGGCCCGCCCCATTGACTGAACCTGCGCCGCAAGCCATGCCTCTTTCTGCCGCCCTCACAGCCGCCGTCAGGCTCATCCTCGCGCCCCACGCCTTGCAAGACCTCATGCGCATCGAGCAAACCCTGTGGTGCGAGCGCGGCCCGCAAGCCGCCCCCGTCTTCACCTTTTTGCTGGATGGCCTTCAATCGCTGTCTGCCCAGCCCGGCGTGGGCCGCCCGGTGGGCGACGGCCTGCGCGAGCTGGCCATCCGGCGGGGCCGTGACCACTACCTGGCCCGCTACCACTACGACGCCCCCCGCCAGCGCGTGCTCGTGCTGTGCTTGCGCGGCAAGGCCGAACTCATTTGCCACTGCGGCGAAGCCCATTGACCCTTGCCGCTGGTTCAACACCCGATTCAAGCTTTTTCCAACTCATCATGGCAACCAAAAAAACCAAAGGACTGGGCCGTGGCCTGGACGCCCTGCTCATTCCCGAACCCGCCGCCGCCGATCCCGCTGGCGTGCCCATGCTCTTGCCGCTGGAAGAAATCAGCCCCGGCCAGTACCAGCCGCGCACCCGCATGGATGAAGGCGCGCTGTACGAGCTGGCCGAAAGCATCCGCGCGCAAGGCATCATGCAGCCCATCCTCGTGCGCCAACTGGCGCAGCCCAGGGCCGTGACGCTGCCAGCGGCAGACGGCGCAGGCGAAGAAACCGCAACAGCGCACTACGAAATCATCGCGGGCGAGCGGCGCTACCGCGCAGCCCGTCTGGCCGGGCTGACGCAAGTGCCCGTGCTCGTGCGTGAAGTGGCCGACGAAGCCGCCGCCGCCATGGCCCTCATTGAAAACATCCAGCGCGAAAACCTCAACCCGCTGGAAGAAGCGCAAGGCATCAAGCGCCTGGTGAACGAATTTGGCCTCACGCACGAGCAAGCCGCGCAGGCCGTGGGCAAAAGCCGCAGCGCCGCCAGCAACCTGCTGCGCCTGCTCAACCTGGCCGAGCCGGTGCAAACCATGCTCATGGCCGGCGACATCGACATGGGCCACGCGCGCGCTCTGCTGGCCTTGTCTGGCGCGGCGCAAATCACGGCCGCCAACCAGGTGGTGGCCCGCAAGATGAACGTGCGCGAGGCCGAGCGCCTCGTGCGCCAGCTCTCGCAGCCCCAGCCAGCCAGCGCCGTTCAAGAGGCCGCTCAGGCCGCCCCCGAAAAATCCGGCGACGTGCGCCGCGTGGAAGAAGAACTCTCCGACCTGCTGCTGGCGCAAGTGCAGGTGCGCGTGAAAAAAACCCGCCGCCAGGGCGCGCCCATCTCTGGCGAACTGGCCGTGCAATTCGCTTCACTGGACGAACTCAATGGCCTGATCGAGCGGCTGCGGCAAAGCGCCTGAGCGTCCGTGAGAACAGGTTCTGATGCGGGCGGGAAATGGGCGCCCAGGAAAATTCGCTCCTTTATCAATAGCATGAGGTCCTAGTGAAAAGAGCGCGAAACCGCTTTTTAGCCCCTTTGGATTTGCTCCTTCTTTTGATGCCCTTCAGCGCCTGCGCGGCAATGAAAAAACGGCTCCGCCGCGAGGCTGGAGCCGTTTGCTTTTGGCGCTTGCGCCTGGAGGGGCGGCGCTTCAGGCGGCGGGCAGGTAGCCGTCCACCGAGAGGTAGCGCTCGCCCGTGTCGTAATTGAAGCCCAGCACGCGGCTGCCAGCGGGCAGTTCGGGCAGCTTTTGCGCAATGGCGGCCAGCGTGGCGCCGGTGCTGATGCCCACCAGAATGCCTTCTTCGCGCGCGCAGCGGCGGCCGTATTCCAGCGCGGCCTCGTTGGGCACGGCAATCACGCCGTCCAGCGCCGCCGTGTCCAGGTTGCGGGGGATGAAGCCCGCGCCTATGCCTTGCAGCGGGTGCGGGCCGGGCGCCTTGCCGCTGATGACGGCGGAAGCGGCCGGCTCCACGGCAAACACTTTCAGCTGCGGCCATTGGGCCTTGAGCACGTGCGCCGCTGCCGAAATGTGGCCGCCGGTGCCCACGCCGGTGATCACGGCATCCAGCCCCTCGGGAAAGTCTTGCAGGATTTCCTGCGCCGTGGTGCGCTCGTGCGCGGCGGTGTTGGTCAGGTTGTCAAACTGTTGCGGAATCCAGGCGCTGGCGCCGGAGGCGGTGATTTGCGCGGCCAGTTCTTCGGCGCGGGCGATGGCGCCTTTCATGCCTTTTTCCCGGGGCGTGAGATCGAATTTCGCGCCATAGGCCAGCATCAGGCGGCGGCGCTCCACGCTCATGCTCTCGGGCATGACCAGAATGATTTGGTAGCCCTTGACGGCGGCCACCATCGCCAGCCCCACGCCGGTGTTGCCGCTGGTGGGTTCGATGATGGTGCCGCCAGGCTTGAGGGCGCCGCTTTTCTCGGCTTCTTCCACCATGGCCAGCGCAATGCGGTCTTTGATGGAGCCGCCGGGGTTGGCGCGCTCCAGCTTGAGCCACACCTGCGCGGGCGGGGCAAAAAGGCGGTTGATGCGCACGTGCGGCGTGCGGCCTATGGTTTGCAGGATGTTGTCGGCTTTCATGGTGCGGGCGCTCCTTGTGCGGGTGGTGAAAGCGCGCATTCTGAACGGGCGCTGATGCCGCCGCGTGATATGGGTATGCCTGCGCTGGATAAGAGCCGGCCCCGGACGCGGCTGGCCCCAGACTGGAATAGCTGGCAACACGGACGCGCGGCGCGCCAAGAACCTGTTCGGAGCCGGGCCGCGAGGGATGCCCGGGCGGGCCGCCGCAAGGCGCAGACGGGCCTTCGCCACTTGCCGCTTCTTTCGCTGCCTTGCTTCACCTTTTCTCCCCTTTTCCCGCCCGGCAAAGTCCGGCCCCACGCCCCAGGCGGCTGAACCGGGCAGCCGCATCCGCCTGATGCTATCAAAAAAGGAGCGAATTCAAGAGGCAAAAATGGGCGCCAGCGCAATTTCCGCTAGGACATCACGCTATTGATTCGAGAGCGAAACCGGCTTGCCTGCGTCAGTCTTCACGCCAGCGCAGCAGGCGCAGCCCCAGGGTGACGACGAGCAGGCTGGCGCCGACATCGGCAAACACGGCCATCCACATGCTGGCGTGGCCCGTGACGGCCAGGGCCAAAAAGGCCAGCTTGATGCCCAGCGCCACGGCGATGTTGGCCCACAGCACGCGGTGGGTGTGGCGCGAAAGGCGGATGAGCGTGGCCACGCGGTTCAGGCCGCCGCTCATCAGCGCCACGTCGGCCGCTTCCAGCGCCACATCCGCGCCGGCGCCGCCGACGGCGATGCCAATGTCGGCGGCGGCCAGCGCGGGGGCGTCGTTGATGCCGTCGCCCACCATCGCCACGCGGCCTTGCGCTTGCAGGGCGCGCAGCTGCGCCAGCTTGCCGCCGGGCAGCAGTTCGGCGTGCGCCTGGCTGATGCCTGCGGCTTGCGCCACGGCGCCGACGGCTTGCGCGTGGTCGCCAGAGAGCATGACGGTTTGCACGCCCAGCTGGTGCAGCGCCTGCACGGCAGCGGCGGCCTCGGGCTTGATGGCGTCGGCCACGGCATACAGCGCCAGCGGGGTGAGGGTTTCGCCGCTTTCGCTTCCGCTGCCTTCGCCTTCAGCGCGCGCCAGCAGGCTGACGCTGCGGCCCGCCGCCTGGTGCGCTTGCAGCGCGGCTTGCCATTCAGGGGCGGATTCGGGGGCAGATTCAGAAGCGGGGGCCAGGCCCGCCGCGCGCGGGCTGATCAGGCACAGGCGCTGGCCGTGCACGGTGGCGCGCACGCCCAGGCCGGGCACGTCTTGCGCGTCAGGCAAGTCCACGCTGGCGGCAAAGCCTTGCGCGGCCAGGCCGCTGGCGATGGCGCGGGCCACGGGGTGGTCGCTGTGCGCGGCCAATGCGTGCGCCCGGGCGTGCAGGGCGGCCTCACCCGCTTCGTCTGACAGCGGCTGGCATGCGGCCAGCGCGGGCTGGCCCAGGGTGAGCGTGCCGGTTTTGTCAAAAGCCACGGTGCGCAGCTGGCGCGCCTGCTCCAGATACACGCCGCCCTTGATGAGCACGCCCAGCTGCGCGGCCCGCGCCAGCGCGCTGACCACGGTGGCGGGCGTGGCAATCACCAGCGCGCAAGGGCAGGCAATGACCAGCAGCACCAGCGCCTTGTAAATGGACTCGTGCCAGGGCCAGCCCGCCGCCAGCGGCCCCAGCAGCGCCACGGCCAGCGCCAGCGCAAACACCGCCGGCGTGTAAATGGCGGCAAAGCGGTCGATGAAGGCCTGCATGGGCGCGCGCTCGCTTTGCGCCTGCTCCACGGCGTGGATGATGCGGGCCAGCTGCGTGTCTTGCGCCGCCGCTGTCACGCGCACCAGCAGCGTGCCGCTCAAATTCAGCGTGCCGGCGTACACCGTGTCGCCCTCGCACTTGTCCACCGGCAGGCTCTCGCCCGTGACGGGGGCCTGATTGACCGCGCTTTGGCCCTGAATCACCGTGCCGTCCAGCGCCAGGCGCGCGCCCGGCTTGGCGCGGATCACGCTGCCGGGGGCCACTTGTGCGGCGGGCAGCTTGCGCCAGGTTTCGCCGCTTTCGCCGCCTTGGCCGCTTTCCACGCGCACTTCCGCCTGCGCAGGGGCCATGTCCAGCAGGCGGGCGATGGCACCGCGCGCGCGATCCACGGCGCGCGCTTCCAGATGCTCGGCCAGGGCGTAAAGCGCCATCACCATCGCCGCCTCGGGCCACTGGCCAATGGCGAAAGCGCCCGTGACGGCCACGGCCATCAGCGCGCTGATGGAAAGCCGCGCGCGCCTGAGCGCCGCCAGCCCTTTGGCATACGTGCAAAGGCCCGCCAGCAGCACCGCCAGCGCCGCCAGCGCCATGCCCGCTGCGGCCCAGGCTTCAGGCGCGAAGGCGTGCCACAGCTCCGCGCCCAGCGCCAGCGCCAGCGCCGCCAGCGTGCGCCCCAGCGCAGGCGGCAGCAGCAGCGCCTGCCAGGCCGCTTGCAGGCGCGAAAGCAGGCCCGAATGCAGGCGCGGGTGCAGGTCTGATCGCGCGTGCGAATGTGAATGCGGGTGCGCGTGGCCGTGTTCATGCCCGCAACAGCCGCCGCAGTGCCCGGCCGCTTGCGGGGCATTCGAGGCATCTGGCGGCTGCGGCGCAAAGCCCGCGCGGCGCAGCGCCGCTTCCACGTGCGCCAGCGCCTCTTGTTCGGCGTGCACCGTCAGCGTGCGCGCGCCCAGCCGGAACGCCAGCCGCCGCACGCCCGCCACACGGGCCAGCGCATGGCGGATTTCGCTTTCTTCAGCGGCGCAATCCATGTTGGGAATGCGCCAGGTTACTTCGGTCAGGGCAGAGCTTGCGGAGTTCATGCCGCCGATTGAAAACCCTGGAGCCGCTCCAGGGTCAAGCGCCCGGGCCGCTGCCTATGATGCGGCCGCCCCTCAGAATCTGTCCAGAGTCTGGCCGTGAGGGGCAAAAGCGCGAAACCGGGATGGGCTGCAAGGCATTTGCAATGCCGCGCAAGCCGCCTTCGGGCCGCGCCCGATTCCACAATTTCCGTCACACCTTCCGCATCACGGACAGACTTTGAACAGGTTCCCAAGAGTTTGGCCATGAAGATCAGCGAGCTTGCCCGCGCCACCGCCACGCCGGTGGACACCATCCGCTACTACGAGCGCCAGGGCCTGCTGCCCGCGCCTGCCCGCAGCGGCAACAACTGGCGCCACTACGGCAGCGCCCACGCCGAGCGGCTGGCCTTCATACGCCAGGGGCGGGGCCTGGGCATGTCGCTGCAAGAAATCAAAACCCTGCTGCGCTGCCTGGACGCGCCTTGCGGCGACTGCGGCGAAGTCAATCGCATGGTGGACGAGCACATCCGCCACATCAGCCAGCGCATCCGCGAGCTGCGCCAGCTGGAGCGCCAGCTCAAGGCGCTGCGCGCGCGCTGCCCCGCCGCGCAAGAGGCGGCCCGCTGCGGCATCTTGCGCGGCATGGCCGAGCAGGCCGCGCAAGACGGCCCGCCGCCCGCGCCCGTGCAAGGCGTGCATGGGCAGTAAGCAGGTTCAGTGAACGCGCCAGCGCGCGATGAAATGAAGAAAAGCGTGAAGTCCGCCGATAAGCCGGATTCTGTGCGGCATGGCGCGCCATGCCGTGACCGCCATCAATCTGGGCCGGGGGTCGCCCGCCCGGCTCGATGCCACCTACCCGCACACTCAGCGGGCCGCCTCACTGTGTGCCTATTTGGTGTTGCTGCGCGCAGAGATTGCCCGTTTCACCCGCACTCAAGCGGCTCGTCTCTGTTGCTCTGATCCTCGCCTCGCGGCGGGGAGCCGTTAGCTCCTGCGCTGCCCTGTGCAGTCCGGACGTTCCTCCAGCGCGGCCTTGCGGCCTGTTGCGCCAGCGGCGGTCTGGCGGGCTTCACGGGCGGCGATTATCGCCGCCCAAGCCGGGGCCTGGGTGGCAAAGGGCAGCGCGCCGGCAATGCAAGAAAACGCTCGAACGAAGGGTATATTTCGCTCCTTGATTCATAGCAATATGTCCTAGTGCATATTGCGCGAAGCGGTGTTTCTTGCCCGTTTATTTGCTCTTGTTTTTTTATCAAATCAGGCCTTCGAGCGTCAACTCCACGCGCAAGCCCTTGAGCGCCTCGCTTTTGCCCAGCTTCAGCTCTCCGCCGTAGGCTTGGGCGATTTGGCTGGCAATGGACAGGCCCAGGCCCGTGCCTTCCACGCTTTCATCAAAGCGCAGGCCGCGCTGGCCGGCCGCTTCAAGCTGGGCGGCGCTCATGCCGGGGCCGTCGTCTTCTATGGACAGGCGCAGGGCGCTGCCAGTTCGGCGCACTTGCAGGCGCACTTGGGAGGCAGCCCATTTGCCTGCGTTGTCCAGCAGGTTGCCTGTGGCTTCTTCCAGGTCGGTGCGGTCGCCTCTCCAGCGCCAGGCGGCAGCGGGCGGCGGCGCGTCCATGTGCCAGTCCAGCTCTTGCGCGGCGTGCAGTCTGCGCATGGCTTGCACGATGGGCGTCAGGCACTCAAGCACGGCTGTGCTGGCGTGGGTGGCGCTGGCGTGGGCGGCGTCGCTCATGGTGCGGCTTTGGTAGCGGTCTATCAGCCGCGTCATGGCGGTGATGTGCTGCAAGGCTTCGGCCGAGTCCACCTGGCTTTGGCGGCTGGCGCTGGCCGCCAGCAGGGCCAGGGGTTTTTTCAGGGCGTGGTTCAGGTCGGCCGCGTGGGCGCGGGCGCGGCTGACGACGCGTTCGTTGTGCGCCAGCAGGGCGCCAAGTTCGCGCTGCAGGGGGGCCAGGTCGGAGCCGGCGGGCACGTCCTGGATGCGGGGCGTTTGCGGATGGCGCGGGCCGTGGGGCTGGCGTTCGGCCGCTACGGCACGGGTGAGCCGCCGCAGCGGCGCCAGGCCCACGCGCACTTGCGCCAGCAGCATGACGGTGAGAAAAACAATGAGGCTGATGACGCTGACCAGCAGGATGCGGTCTATGCGCTCCAGGTTGTCTTGCAGGGTGCTGGCGGGGGCGAAGACAGTCAGGGTCGCTGGCTCGTTCAGGCCGCTGAGGGTGATGCTGCGGCTTTGCGCCAGCAGCGGCTCGGCGCGCGGGCCGCGTGCCTGCATCAGCCCCAGCGCGACCGGGCCTGCGGCTTTGTCAAGCAGCTGCGCCTCGGCATCCCATAGCGAACGCGAATGGCCCAGCGTGCTGGCGTCGGATGTGCGCCTGACCTGCCAGTACCAGCCGGAATAGATGGTGCTGAATTCGTCTCCTGCGCCTGATTCGGTGACTTCGTCTTTCACGCCGGGCACGTGCAGCAGGCGCGCGGCTACGCGCTCCTGGCGCTCTTGCAGCGCCTGCGCAAAGCTTTGGTAAAGCGCTCCGTGCATTTGCGTGCGCAGCCAGATGCTGCCGCCCACCAGCGCCAGCGCGGCTGGCGCCAGCGCCAGCACGGCAATGCGGCGCGCCAGTGTCCAGCGCCGCACGGAGGGCGCAGGCGGCGGGGCTTTTTCAGAAAGGTCTTCAGGCGCGGACATGGGTGCGGATTATTCAAAACCTGTTCATGGCTCGAAGGCGCAGACGGGTCATTGCCTTGGCGCTGCACTTTCAGCTCCGTTCAGCTTGCACAGACACATCAAAAAGAAGAGCTAATTCAGGCATCCAGAAACGGCATTGAACGCATATTTCATCAGGACCTGATGCTATGGATAAAGGAGCTGAATATTTTGTCTCATTCATCTCTGTTCCTCCGTTTGCTGGCAAGGCTGTGAACAAAATAGGGATAAAGGTCATCTTGTCCACAGGGCGATGTGCGGCAGCGTTTCTTATCCCCGCTATGCCGCAAAGCGGGCGGCTGTTCTCCCTACCTTCGCCAAGCATGCAATCCATTGAAAAACAAAGAAAAAGAGATGTTCTCCACAGAGAGATGGCAGGCTTACTACGATGACTAATTCAAAAAATCAAAAAACATTCAGAGACAAGGAACATCTTTTTCCGGACCGTGCCTGGGCCAGACGCGGGCGTTTCCCGGCTGAAAGAATGAAAATTTCGTGAACTTCCCGCTATCGGTAAAGACAAAGGCTGCTCGGCACAGGCCTGGGCCTTGAACAACCTTCAACGAAACAAACCACCACGATGTCTTCTGCTCACACCAAAACCCTGCCAGACCAGGCCCGTTACACCCGGACGGCCATTTCCCTGCATTGGCTATTGGCGCTGCTTCTCATCGGCCTGGCAGGCTCGGGGGTCTATATGGCAAACCTGCCGTTTTCACCAGCCAAGCTCAAGCTCATCAACTGGCATAAATGGGTGGGTATCTGTGTGCTGGCGCTTTCAGCTTTGCGCCTTCTGTGGCGGCTGACGCACCGCCCGCCCGCGCTGCCGCCTGCCGTGCTGGAGGCTATGCCTGGCTGGCAGCGCGTGGCGCACCACGGGGTTCACGCGCTGATGTATCTGCTCTTTTTCGCCGTGCCGCTCGCGGGCTGGGCTTACAGCTCGGCGGCGGGCTTTCCCATTGTGTTGTTTGGCGTGCTGCCGCTGCCTGATTGGCTGGGCGCTGACAAGGCGCTGGCGGCTGGCATCAAGCCGCTGCACGCGCTTTTGGCCATGGCCCTGATGGCGCTGGTGGCGCTGCACGTGGCAGGCGCGCTCAAGCACCAGCTGATAGACCGCGATGGCCTGTTGAGCCGCATGAAATAACGCTGAATTTGTCCGAAGGAGTCAGATATATGTTCAGAAAAACCGTGGCCGCCAGCGCGCTGGCGCTGGTCTTCGCAACTCCCGCCCTGGCCGCTCAGGCGTTGCTGCCCGCCCAAAGCGAAATGGCCTTTGTGAGCACGCAAATGGGTGTGCCGGTGCAAGGGCATTTCACCCGTTTCAGCGGTGATGTGGCGTTTGACCCGGCCCGCCCCGCCGCCGCCAGCATCACCTTGTTCATCGACATGGGCAGCGCCACACTGGGCGTGAAGGAAACCGATGCCGAGCTGGCCAAGGCTGACTGGTTTGACGTGGCAAAGTTTCCGCAGGCCACTTTCACTTCCAGCGCCGTAAAGGCGCTGGGCGGCGGCCGTTTTGAAGTGGCGGGGCAGCTCTCCATCAAGGGCAAGAGCCTGCCTGTGACAGTGCCGGTCACGCTTGTCCAGCAAGGCGCGGTGACGGTGGCCAGCGGCGAGATCACCATCAAGCGGCTGGCCTTTGGCATTGGTGGCGGCGAATGGGGCGACGCTTCTTTGGTGGCTGACGATGTGAAAGTCAGCTTCAGACTGGCGCTTTCGGGCGTGGACAAAATCTGATGGTCCTTGCTCAAAATACCCGCTCTGGCCGCCTTGGCAGCTTTCAATTGTTTTTTATCAACCCCTAGAAAAGGAGCTTTCCCATGCGCCATGCATTTACCGTCCTCGCCGCTTGCGCCGCTTTCGCAGCCGCCGCGCCAGCCCAGGCCGCCGATTACGTGATTGACGCCACGCACACCACGGTGTTTTTTGAAATCAACCACTTCGGCGCTTCAATCAACCGCGCCCGCTTTGACAAGAAGGAGGGCACGGTGCAGTTCGATCCCGCCGCCAAGACGGGCAAGGTGAATATCAAGATTGACGCCGCCAGCATCAGCAGCGGCGTGCCGCCGTTTGACAAGCACCTCAAGAGCGCCGATTTGTTTGACGTGGAGAAATACCCGTCAATCACCTTTGCGGCCGACCAATTCACGTTTGACGGCGACAAGGTGAAGGAAGTGAAAGGCCAGCTCACGCTCAAGGGCAAGACGCACCCCGTCACGCTGGCGGCGCGGCAGTTCACCTGCTACCCGAACCAGATGGTCAAGCGCGAAGTGTGCGGCGGTGACTTCGAAACCACGATTGACCGCACCCTGTTTGATCTGGGCTACGGCCCCGAACAAATGGCGGGCAAGCAAGTGCACGTCGTTATTTCTGTAGAGGCTGTGCGCCAGTAAGAGCCTGCTTCCAATTTGTCAGTGGGCGCGAACCGCAGGCGGGCTTTGCGATCCGGCGAGAATTTGCAAGACCCGTAAATGCCCGAGGCCGCGCCCAAGTCCGCACTTTCCGCGCCCACGGACATGAACTGAAGGCGCGAGGGGGTTTGGAAGGCAGGCTGATTTTGCTATTGCATTGATAGCTGCCCGCGCTTATTTCATCAGGACTTGCGGGCAATTTGGCTCCCATAAAAACGCTTTCTCATCCGGCCCGGCCGCCCCAGCGGCTTTGACGCACCATGCCCCGATTTCCCTTGTGGCCCCTAGCCTTGCCCCTGCTGGCCGCCGCCCAGACAGGCGCGGCCGCGACGCCAGCCGCCCCTGCCACGCCCCTTGCCTCGCCATTGGCCGAAGATACGCAAGCCAAAATTCAGCAGGCCGCCGCCTGGCAAGCCTGCACCCTGCTGGCCGATGACGAACGCCTGGCCTGCTTTGACCAGTGGGCCGCCAGTCAGCAAAAGCTCATGCAAGCCATGAGTCAGCGCGTGGCGGGCGTGACCCAGACGAGCGAGGCAGATGCCGCGCTGCCCGCTGCCAGTGCCACGGCCTCTGTGCTGCGCGCCGATGTCACGCAGGCTCTGGCCAGCGCCCAGCCCGCTCCTGCGGCCCGTGACGATGCGCCTGAAGGCGTTACTGCTTCCACCGGCATTGTTGGCGTGGGGCTGGAGCAAGGCTGCCGCGATCGGCAGTTTTCCGCGCTCTCGCGCTTTTGGGAACTCGAGTCGGGCAGCGCCTGCCCCACTTTCAGCCTGCGCGGCTATGGCCCCACGGGCCTTCTGGCAGCCGTGGGCAATCGCATGAACCAGCAGCCAGCCTCGCCCAATGCGGCCAATGTGGTTTCCACTCCCACCAGCTGGCGCAAGGAAGAGACGCTGTTGCTGGTGTCCGTGCGCACGAAGATTGCGGGCGGCCTTTTCACCCCGGCTCATTCGCCCCGGCGCGACTCGCTGTGGTTTGGCTATACCCAGCAGTCTTACTGGCAACTGTTCAGCCCGGAGCATTCGCGCCCTTTCCGCTCTACCGATTACGCGCCCGAAGCCATCTACATCTACCCCACCACAGCCAGCCTGCCCCTGGGCTGGCGCTGGCGTTACACCGGCGCAGGCCTGGTGCATCAGTCCAACGGCCAGTCAGACCCCCAGTCGCGCAGCTGGAACCGCGCCTATCTGATGGCTGGCTTTGAACATCCAAGAGGCTTGACCGTGCAGGCCAAGCTCTGGAGCCGCTTCAAGGAAACGGCGCTCAACGACAACAACCCTGACATCACCCGCTACCTGGGTCACAGCGAAATCGCCGCCGCCTGGCAAGTCAATTCCCGCAACCTGCTGCGCGCCACCTTCACCGGCCCCGTTGGCACAGGCCGTGGCAGCACGCGCCTGGAATGGCTGCGCGCCTTGGGCAACGGCGCAGGCAACAGCTTCAGCGGCCTACATCTGCACCTGCGCCTGTTCCACGGCTATGGCGACAGCCTGCTGGACTACAACTACAAGCGCACGGTTTTCAGCGTAGGGCTGAGCCTGCTGGAGTTCTAGGAACCCGTCCTCAAGGTCATTCCAGAAGTCTGACCGTGCGACGAATGCAGGCAATCTTCGCGAATGCTTCAGCCGAGGCCACGCTGACCCCCGGCTCAACTTTTCGATAGCGCTTGGAAAGCCACTCAGGCCGCCGCTTCCGTGGTGCTGAAGCGCACTTCGCCCGTTAGCAGCTTGTACAAGGTGTGGAGGTGCATTTTTTTCAAGCTTTGCCCCCGCCTTGGCGCGGCTACGGGGCGATGAAGCATCTCTCTCTTGCTAGTGCGCCACCAGCTGACGACTCCAGCCGCGCTACCGGGCTGGTGTTGCTTGCCCGTATGAATTGAAAAACAGGAGCGAATTAAAGGGGTATGAAATACCCTTCTGCGCTTTGTGCACTAGGACATTCAGCTATGGTTTCAAGAGCAGATTAAGTCTTTCTTTTGTACTAGTGTGAGTGACTCTTTTATCCGCAGAGTCGGCCCAGGAATGCTCGGACCGGAGTTTGGGTTTTGCTTTGGAGCGCTCAGGCACCACATTGAAGCGTTGCTCATTCCCTGCGGCATTCCGCCCGGCCGCGCGACGGGTGGCGGTCTTTACAAAACTTCAGCGCTCATGCGCACTGCCCGAAACATGCGCAACCCACACTTGCTCTCCATGCCGGACAACGGCGCCCTTCCCCTGTTGGAGCTTTTAAAAGGAAACCGCCATGTTTCATCACCGCAAACCTTTTCTGATGGCCGCTTTGATGGCCGTTGCAGCCGCTTCGGCGCAGGCGCAAATGCCCGCTTCCGGCGAAGCCTCCGCCCAGGCTGATGGCGCGGCCCGCCAGAAAACCGCCAGCCACGACGGCAAGGCTGGCCGGTGCCATGCTCGCATGGCCGAGCGCCACGCCAAGCGCATGGCCGCGCTGAAAGAGCGCCTGAAGATTTCTCCCGCACAAGAAGACGCGTGGAACCAATTCGCCAGCGCCATGCAGCCGCCCGCCCCGCCCGCCCAGCGCCCTGATCGCGCCGAGTTTGAGCGCCTTACGACGCCTGAACGGCTCGACCGCATGCAAGCCATGCAGGCCGAGCATCAGACTCGCATGGCCGCCCGCAACCAGGCCATCAAGAATTTCTACGCGCAACTCACGCCTGAACAGCAAAAAGCCTTTGACCAGCACGCCATGCATGGCCGCCCCGAGGGGCGCCCGCACGGCCGGCCGCATGGCAAATCACGCGATGAACGCGACGGCTGCCAAGGCGGCAAGGGCGGTCCAAAAGCCGGATTCAGGGGCGGCGACGGCCCTTGCGCCATGCCGCCTGATGGCCCCAATGGCCGCCCGCCGCGCGGCTGACGCTGGCGGCCCCTGCCGGCCGCTTGCTTTCATGCTTTGACTCCTCTTGCTCCTCCTGCCGCCCGGTGGCTTGCCACGGGCGGTTTTTTTATGCGCTGCTTTCATACCCGGCGCAGGCCGGGCGTGGGGCTATGCCGTAAGCTCCGCAGCCTTTTTCATTCCTTACCCGCCCATCCATGTTCGGTTTCAGTGAAGAGCAGATTGCCTGGTTCGGCCTCACCTTTGGCGTGGGCGCGTTCATTCTTTACATGCTGTTTGTCATTGGACAGCTGGCATGGGAATCCAAGGCGGGCAAGTTTGGCACTTTCGTGCTCTTTCTCGCGCTGGCGCTGGGCATGCTGGGCTTTATTGCCAAGGTGGTGATCCAGTGGATTCTGGAAAAGGGCGTGCCAGCTTGAGCGCCGCGCCCCCGGCAGCGCAGGCGTCTTGCAAAAAGCCTTTTCTTGAGGTTTCCAGGACCTGTTCAAGGCCTGACCGTAGACGTAAAGAAAATTTACGGCAAACGATCGTCATGTATCAAATGAAGTGACATGACCGATGAACAGTGTGAGATTGTGCAAAAGCACTTTCCAGTAGGTAAGCGTGCAGGCAGATCCCGGGTGCGCAGCGCCCAGGACACCCTTTGGGGTTCATTCAGCAAAGTGTTTGGTCAGCACATGTCACTGTGCGTCGGTCATACCGCTTGGGTACATGGGGGATTTTGCTATTCACTTGGGGTTAGAGGACAGGCTCATATGACAGGAAGCGTTTAATTCGCAGTACCAGAAACTGGTGCGCAAGCGGCAAGGGTGTGCAGGGGCTTGACGTGGGTGTCTGCCGTGCAATCAAAGCTGTCGCAAGCACTGCCCCAGACTTGCTCCAGCAGTTCAGCGCAGATGCAGGATGCGCCCCGCCACTGTTGCGGGGCGGCCAGTAAGCCATGCAAGGTGGCTCACGCGCAAACTGGCAGTTTGCGCGGGGGAAAAGCCCTAGGGTATTCTGTCTCCGCGCCGGAAGGCGCGGAGGTCAGGCTGGCTGATGTCTCAGTCCGGTAGCGCAGCAGATCAGTTTGCGCCCGGCCCAGCCAAATTGCCGGGGCGGGTGTCGGGCAGATCAATCTTGACTTCAAGCACATCCAGATTGCCCTGGTGGTGAATCTGGATGTCGCTGTCGTTGATTTGCACGTATTTCTTGACGACGGCGATCAGCTCGGCGCGCAGCGCGGGCAGATAGTCAGGGGCATGGGCGCTGCGCTCGCCGCGTTCGTGAGCCAGGATGATTTGCAGCCGCTCTTTCGCCACCGAGGCGGTTTTTTTCTTCTCGCCAAAGAACAGATCGAGCAGGGACATGGCTTATTTGCCTCCGAACAGGCGCTTGAAGAAGCCAGGCTTTTCCGCTTCAGTAAAGCGCAGCGGGCGCTCTTCGCCCAGAAAGCGCTCTACTACGTCTTTGTAGGCTTCGGCCACATCCGTGCCTTCCAGATAAACGGCAGGCAGGCCTTGATTGGAGGCTTGCAGGATGGCCTCGCTTTCAGGGATGACGCCGATGAGCGGAATGCGCAGAATTTCCTGGATGTCGTCCAGGCTGAGCATTTGTCCGTCGGCTACGCGATTCGGGTTGTAGCGGGTGATGAGCAGGTGCTCCTTGATGGCCTCTTTGCCGTCAATGGCGCGCTGGGTTTTGCTGCCCAGCATGCCCAGAATGCGGTCGGAGTCGCGCACGCTGGAGACCTCGGGGTTGGTGACCACGATGGCTTCATCAGCGTAGTGCATGGCCATGAGCGCGCCGGTTTCTATGCCGGCGGGCGAGTCGCAAACCACGTAGTCAAAGCCCATTTCTGCCAGTTCGTCGAGCACTTTTTTCACGCCTTCCTGCGTGAGGGCCTCCTTGTCGCGTGTCTGGCTGGCGGCCAGCACATGCAGGTTTTCGCACTGCTTGTCCTTGATAAGCGCCTGCGTGAGCGTGGCATCGCCCTGGATGACGTTGATGAAGTCGTACACCACGCGCCGCTCGCAGCCCATGATGAGATCCAAGTTGCGCAGGCCCACGTCAAAGTCGATGACGGCGGTTTTGAAACCCTTCAAGGCCAGGCCCGACGAAAACGCGGCGCTGGTGGTGGTCTTGCCCACACCGCCCTTGCCGGAAGTCACGACAACGATCTTGCTCATCTTCAGAGGTCTTTCTTTGCGGAAAACTGTTTTTGCTGGAAAAGGTGAATTTCGTTTACATGGCGACAGCCACGAGCTTGTGTCCGGCATCGCTGCTGCTGAGATGGATTTGCGCAGGGCGACCCCGCACGCCTTGCGGCAGGCCCGCTTCGGCGGTCTGGTATACGCCCGCAATGGCCACCAGCTCCGGCTCCATGGCCATGGCAAAGATGCGCGCCTTGGCGTCGCCATGAGCGCCTGCGATGGCGCGGCCGCGCAAAGGGGCGTAGACGTGGATATGGCCGTCAGCAATGACTTCCGCGCCAGGATTGACCACGGCGTTCACGATCAGATCGCGCCCTCTGGCATACACCTGCACGCCCGCGCGCACGGGGCGATCCACCATCATGGCAGTGCTGGGAACGAAGGCCGCCTCGGCCGTTCTGGCTGGCGCAGGGCGCGGGGCGGGGCGCGCGGCTTGATGTGACACGCGCGCATCAGGCGCGCAGGCCAGCCCGGCTGCGCGGGCGGCTTCCATCATTGCGGGCGTGCCGCCGCATACGGCTACGGGAGCCATCTTGTACTGGCGCAGCAGCTTGAGCAGCTCGGCAAAATCCAGCTCCGCGCTGGGCTGGCTGGCAACCAGCGGCGAGAGGTCGATCAGCAGCGGGTCGTGGTCAAAAAAATCGGGAGTGGAACCGTAGTGGCGGCGCAAATCCGCCGCCAGCGCATCCAGCCCGGCCGACTTGATCAGCAGCCCCACCAGCGGCAAGCTGGCGCTCTTGACTTCAAAGCTGGCAGGCGCTTTGGCAGGGGAGACGGAAGGCATGGATGAAGACTGCGCAGGGGAAAAATCGCCGCATCTTACCAGTGGGGTTATGTTTTTCGCTGCCTGCTTGAGTGACGGATGTAAGCAGTGATACCAGTGATGCAGACACAGGCAATGCCGCCCAAATTCCGTTGCAAATTCTCGTTTCCTGTCAGCCAGCTGGGGTCTAGGGGTATGGATTACATTCGCCCGGTTTTCCCGCCCAGCCCACGCCATGCCCTCTGATTCGCAACACTTTTTCTCCTCCAGCGCCAGCCAGCGAACTTCGGTCACGGTTTTGTTGTGGCGCGCGCTGGCGCTGCTGGGCATCGTCCTGGCCATCATCGGCGTCATGCTGCCCGTCATGCCCACCGCGCCTTTCGTGCTGCTGGCCGCCTGGGCGGCAGGCAAGGGCTGGCCCCGGCTGGAAGCATGGATGCTCGCGCATCCGCTGTTTGGCGTTTACATCGTGCGCTGGCGCGCCCGCCGCGCCATCCCACGCTCCGCCAAGTGGTTCGCCACCCTGGCCATGCTGTGCAGCAGCGTCATGCTCCAGTTCACCGGCCTGCCGCTGGCCGCACGCCTGGGCGTGCCCGCCGTGATGCTGGCCGTGGCGCTGTGGATTTGGCAACGGCCTGATCAGTAAAAAAGAGGTCCCCTGCCTCCAGAAAGACTCGTCCCATGCAATTGCTCTTCATCGCCGATCCGCTGCACACCTTCAAAACGTACAAAGACAGCACCTTCGCCATGATGCGCGAAGCCGCCGCGCGCGGCCACGGCATCGCCTTTTGCGAGCCGCGCCATCTGCAATGGCAGCGTGGCGCAAGCGTCACGGCCCGCGTGCAAACGCTGCGGCTGACGGGCGATGAAGCCGGCGTCTGGCACGACATCACGGGCGAAAGCGTGCAGCCGCTGACGGCGTTTGACGCCGTTTTGATGCGCAAGGACCCGCCTTTTGACGCCGAATACATCTACGCCACCCACTTGCTGGAGCAGGCCGAGCGCGAGGGCGCGTGCGTCATCAACCGCCCGCGCGCCTTGCGCGACCACCCCGAAAAGCTCGCCATCATGGAGTGGCCGCAATACATCGCGCCCACGCTCGTCACGCGATCGGCCGAAGCCATCCGCGCCTTTCACGCCGAACACGGCGACATCATCCTCAAACCGCTGGACGGCATGGGCGGCATGGGCATCTTCCGCGTGGCGGCTGACGGCCTGAACCTCGGCTCCATCATCGAAACCCTCAATCACGGCGGCGCCGTCACCGTCATGGCGCAAAAGTACCTGCCCGCCATCAAGGCCGGCGACAAGCGCGTGCTCATCATTGACGGCCAGCCCGTGCCCTGGTGCCTGGCCCGCATTCCGCAAGGCAGCGAAGTGCGCGGCAACCTGGCCGCCGGGGGCCGGGGCGAAGCGCAGCCGCTCAATGACACCGATCGCGCCACTGCCCAAGCCATCGGCCAGCGCCTGGCTCCGCGAGGTCTGCTGCTCATCGGGCTGGACATCATCGGCAGCAACGTCACCGAAATCAACGTCACCAGCCCCACCTGCTTTCAGGAAATTCACCAGCAAGCCGGCATCAACGTGGCCGCCATCTTCATGGATGCCGTTGAAAAAAACGCTAGGCACAACAGCTGAGCCAAGCCACAAAACGCTCCTGAAAAGATAGCTATACGTCCTAGTGCAAAGAGCGCAAAACGGCATTTTTGACCCCCTGAATTTGCTCCTGTTTCTGATACTTCTGGGCTACCGAGCTGATCTGGAAGCCTGCCTGCAACCCATCCAGGGGCGTTAAAAGCGCGGCCACAAGCAGGCTGAGGCACCTTGCCGGGCAGCAAGGGAGGAGCAAGGCCCATCTGCGGTTTGCGTCTTGCGGCTCATCCCGGTTCTCTGGCTTTCGCCCCTCCCGGCCAGCTTGCAAACAGGCTCTGACAAATGCGGACGGCGTAATCTCGGCCATCTCTTTGGCTTGACCGGAAAACGCATATGCCCTCCCACACCCAGGACGCCACCCGCACCAACGACATCCGCATGCGCGCCGTGCGCCCGCTGCTCACGCCCGCGCTGCTGCAAGAGTGGCTGCCCGCGCCGGACGCCGCGCTGGCCTTGGTGGAGCAAAGCCGCGCCGGCATCGCCCGCGTGCTGCACGGCGAAGATGACCGGCTCATCGCCGTCGTCGGCCCCTGCTCCATACACGACCACGCGCAGGCGCTGGAATACGCGCAGCGGCTCAAGGCCGAAGCGGACGCGCTGGCAGGCGAGCTGCTCATGGTGATGCGCGTGTATTTCGAAAAACCCCGCACCACCGTGGGCTGGAAGGGCTACATCAACGACCCGCGCATGGACGGCAGCTACGCCATCAACGACGGCCTGCAAATGGCCCGCCGCCTGCTGCTGGACGTGCTGGCGCTGGGCCTGCCCGTGGGCACGGAGTTTCTTGATCTGCTCTCGCCGCAGTTCATTTCCGATCTCGTCAGCTGGGGAGCGATAGGCGCGCGCACCACCGAAAGCCAGAGCCACCGCCAGCTGGCCAGCGGCCTGTCATGCCCCGTGGGCTTCAAAAACGGCACCGACGGCGGCGTGAAAGTGGCCGCCGACGCCATCGTGGCGGCGCAAGCGCCCCACGCTTTCATCGGCATGACCCAGATGGGCCAGGCCGCCATTTTTGAAACGCGCGGCAACCCGGACTGCCACGTCATCTTGCGCGGCGGCAAAGCGCCCAACTACAGCGCCGACGACGTGCAGGCTGCCTGCCAGCTTCTGGCCCAGGCCGGGCTGCGCGAGCAAGTGATGATTGACTGCTCCCACGCCAACAGCGCCAAGCAGCACCGCCGCCAAATCGACGTGGCCGCCGACGTGGCCGCGCAAATCGCCGCTGGCGAGCGCCGCATCACCGGCGTGATGATCGAAAGCCACCTGAACGAAGGCCGCCAGGACATCACGCCCGGCCAGCCCCTGCAACACGGCGTTTCCGTGACTGACGCCTGTTTGAGCTGGCAGCAGACGGCGCCCGTGCTGCGCCAGCTGGCCGAAGCCGTGAAGGCGCGGCGAAAGCGCGGCGCCTGATGGGCGGCTTCATCACGCCTCACGCGGCAGCCCATTTGCCGCGCCTTTTCGTGCGCCATTACTAATGGCAGAAACTGCATTATCTGGCCGGCCTGGCCCGTTTGCAGTTTGAAAACCGGCGCCAATTTTCTGACCTGCGTCATGAAACACGAGAATGGCGCCTGCCAGAACACATAATCCATATTTTTTCATCGCCCGGCTGCCGCGCCAGGTTTAGAATCCGCCTTCATTATGGCCATTTGTGCGGCCACGGCGTCCGTGGAAAATGCGGGCCATTAATGCATTCCGTGTGTCGGTAATTGGCGCGCAGGTGTGCGCTGGCAGTCGTTGATAGTTTGGAGACGTCATGTCCACGCTGTTTATTGTTCAGTTTGTCATTGTTTTGTTGTGCATTCTGGTGGGTGCGCAGGCTGGCGGCATCGGCCTGGGCGTCTTCGGGGGGCTGGGCCTGGCCGTGCTGACCTTCGGCTTCCAGCTCCAGCCCACCAGCCCGCCCATCGACGTGATGCTGATGATCATGGCCGTGGTCTGCGCCGCCGCCGCCATGCAGGCCGCAGGCGGGCTGGACCTGATGATCCGGCTGGCCACGCGCATTTTGCGCAAGAACCCCAAATACATCACCTTCATTGCGCCAGCGGTCACGTACGTATTCACCATTTTTGCGGGCACAGGACATGTGGCCTACTCCGTGCTGCCCGTCATTGCCGAAGTGGCCCGCCGCAACGGCGTGCGGCCCGAGCGCCCGCTGTCCATGGCCGTCATCGCCTCGCAGTTTTCCATTGTGGCCAGCCCGATTGCAGCCGCCGTGGTATCTGCGCTGGTCATTCTGGAGCCTTACCACATCACCATGCTGGATGTGCTCATGGTCACCATACCCTCCACCATTCTCGGCATTGGCTTGGCTTGCATTTTCGTCAACAAAATGGGCAAGGAACTCAAAGACGACGAGCATTACCAGAAACGGCTAAGCGATCCGGATTATCTGGAAATGATTGAATCGCAGCAGGAACAAAATGCCTCGGAAACGGCCGCCGGCAACCGCAACGCCAAAATATCCGTGGGTATTTTCCTGATTGCCGCCGTGCTGGTGGTCATTATGGGTTCGGTGGAAAGCCTACGCCCGTTTTTCCCTGACGCCAGCGGCAAGCTGAAACCGCTGGGCATGGCGCACACCATTGAAATTGTCATGCTCACGGCAGGCGCGCTCATCTTGCTGATTTGCAGGCCCGACGGCACGGCCATCACGCGCGGTTCGGTATTCCACGCCGGCATGCGCGCCGTGATTGCCATTTTCGGCATTGCCTGGCTGGGCGACACGCTGATGCACGCCCACATGGGCGAAGTCAAAGAGCTGGTTTCAGGGCTGGTGAAAAGCGCGCCGTGGACCTTCGCTTTCGCGCTTTTCATTCTTTCCGTGCTGGTCAATAGCCAGGGCGCCACAGTCGCCACGCTGTTTCCCGTGGGCGTGGGCCTGGGCGTGCCGCCGGAAATCATGGTGGGCACCTTTGTGGCCGTCAATGGCTACTTCTTCATTCCGAACTACGGCCCCATCATCGCGTCCATCGACTTCGACACCACGGGCACCACGCGCATAGGCCGCTACATCTTCAACCACAGCTTCATGCTGCCAGGGCTGCTCAGCCTGGCGTTCAGCTTGGCGTTCAGCTTGTTGCTGGCCAAAATGCTGCTGTAGCAGCGGCGCTTCCGTCTGCAAAGCACCGCCCTTTCTGGCGGTGCTTTTTTATGCCAGCCTGCAAGATGGAAGCGGCAAGGCCGCCTTCAGGCTTCGGCGGCAGATTTCCTCTGAACAGCTTCTCAGACCTTGCTTCCAAACCCGCAAGTCAACGCGAATGGCGCATGCCTGATTCAAGGGAGCAAAAACGCCGTTCCGCGCAGTGTTCACTAGGACATTGCGCTATGAATAAAAGAGCTAAATCAGGGCAGGCAACACGCTCTGCCCACCTGGCAAAGCCACGGGCACATCCGACAAAAAGCGCCAGGCTCCGTCAGCCGCGCGGCCAGCCCCTTTCAGACGGCATGAACCGGGCAAGCCGCACGCGCGCCAGCGTTTCCGTTGAGTACTTGTCGATAGACATTCTCATTGCCGGTAGCATGCGGTCCGTCATTTTCCTGACGCCTACGCATTGCCGCCATGCTGTTTCGCCCCGAAGTCATCCGCAATCACCGCAGCGCCCGGCTGGGCGGCATCGCCATCAGCCAGCCGCTGGGCGTGTGGCTGCTCACGCTGGCGGCGGCGGGCATGGCGGCGGCCATCGTCGCCTTTCTCCTGCTGGGCAGCTACACGCGCCGCGCCAGCGTGGCGGGCCAGCTGGTGCCCTTGCAAGGCGTGGTCACGCTGCCTGCCCCTGTCACCGGCATCGTCGAGCGGCTGGACGCGGCCGAAGGCGACGCTGCCAGCGCGGGGCAGGCGCTCGCCATCATCCAGGCCCCGCGCGCCATGCCTGAAAGCGGCAACGGCGGCGCGGCGCTGGAGCAGCAAATCCGCCAGCAGAAAGCCAGCCTGAAAGCCGCGCAAGACGCTCAGCAACAGCAACTGCGCCAGCAAGCCAGCGGCCTGAACGAACAACTGCAAGCCGCCCGGCGCGAATTGCTGCAAATCGAAGCCGAAGCCGCCACCCGCCAGCGCCAAACCCGCCTGGCCCGCGAAAAACTGGCCCGCTACCAAAGCCTGGAAAAAGCCGGAGCCGCCAGCGCCGTCAGCGTGCAAGAGCAGCAATCCGCCGTTTTCGAGCACGAAGCGCAAACGCAAACCCTGCTGCGGCAAGCCGCCAGCACCCGCCGCCTGCTCGCCCAGCTGGAACAGGCCCTGCGCGAGCTGCCCAGCCAGCGCGCAGCCGCCCGCGCCAACCACGCGCGTGACATGGCGCAACTGGAGCAAAGCGAAGTGCAGGTGCGCATGGACAACCGCCTGGCCGTCACTGCGCCCGTGGCGGGCGTCATCGCCGCCCAGCTCGTGCGCCAGGGCCAGGCCGTGCAGGCGGGCCAGCCCCTGCTCAGCCTGCTGCCCGGCCAGGGCACACTGCAAGCCCACTTGCTCGCTCCCAGCCGCGCCGTCGGCTTCATCGAACCGGGCGACAAAGTCATGCTGCGCTACCAGGCCTATCCGTACCAGAAGTTTGGCCACCACACCGGGCGCGTGGCCAGCATCAGCCGCAGCGCCCTCACCCGCAGCGAATTGCAGGCCCTTTCATCCGTTTATCAGAACCTGTTCAGAGTTTGGCCGTGAGGAGCGAAAGTGCGAATCGGGATGGGCTGCAAGGCGCAAACCGCAGACGGGCCTTGCGGCCCGGCGAGGATTTGCAACGCGGCAGCCCGCCCGAGTTCGCGCTTTCACGCCCACGGACAGACTTTGAACAGGTTCTCAGGGCGACGAGCCGGTTTACCGCATCACCGTGGATCTGCCCCGGCAGTACATCACCGCCTACGGCCGCCACGAAAACCTCAAGCCCGGCATGCTGCTGGACGCCGACATCATGGGCGAAAAGCGCCGCCTCATCGAATGGCTGGTGGAGCCGCTTTATTCAGTGGCGGGGAAAGTGGGGGAATGCGGAATGACAAATGCCCTCGTTCATAAAACAGGCGCCGCCATTCAATGGGCAAGGGATTATGGGCAGGCGCATCCGAAAATACAGGGCATTTTCTGGATTATCTCGACGGCTATCTTGACCATTGTTCCGAACGAACTCGTTAAATTCATATGGAAATTTACGGGGAAAAATATTGCCGAATTCGCGGTAACGGCAATCACCATCCCCATCCTATTCGTGCTGCAAAAAGAGCAATGCAGGAAATTCATGGGCCGCAGAATACCCATGCTGGCGCTGGCAGGCATCTTGCCTGCTGCGCTGTGGCTTTGCTTCAATAGAGAAGGTCGCATCAATGTGAATGGCGACACAAGCGGGGTGAATTTGTTGATGTATTACTGTTTACATTTGATGAACATCTCGTTGATTATTCCATTGTACGAAGAAAAAATCGTGAGGGGATTGTTTCTGAGGGGGTTTGAGAAATTCACTGGAAGCCTGGGAGCCATCATCATCACGTCGTTTCTGTTTGGCGTAGCTCATCGCGGCAATGAGTGGCTGACGTTTGTTTATGGCGTCGTGCTGGCGTGGGCGGCGACATGCATGCGCATGGGCGCGTTCGAGCGCTCCATCATTCATGGAGCATACAACTTCACAATAGGATTTTATGTGCTGTTTTACATGGCTGATATTTGAGCAGGATCCAAGAAATTACAGCAGAATTAATCAGCAACATCCCTGATTAATAGGAGATTGAAGGCTCCGCTATTTATGGCGGGAGCCTTCTTCAGTTCACAGACCGACATGAATTCATTTGTTTTCTTGATATTTATGTCCAAGGATCAGAAGCAGCATCCTGAGCAAACGTCAAAACGCAGAAGCCGCCCATCCATTTCTTGAGATATTCATAATGCTTTTAGCATGACGCATTTCATTTTAAAATCATTTAAATTTGTTGTCCAATGGGCGCATGAGTATGGACAAGCGCATCCGAAAATGCAGGGTATTTTCTGGATTGTAATGTCAGTGGTTTTCATGGCCGTGCCCAACCTGATCGGCCGTTCGCTCACGGAAACCATGGGTAGGAATGTGGCCAGCTGCATTTCGCTGCTCATTGTCATTCCCTTTGTTTTCGCACTGCAAAAGGAAGACGCCAGAAAAATCACATCGAGAAACCTGCTGTTCATGGCGCTGGGCGGCGTTTCGGCGGCCACCGTGTTTTCTCTTTTCATGGGCAATATAGAAATCAGTGGCGATCCGGCTTCCATTCCCTGGTTATATTATGTTGTAGCCGTGTTGTACAATTCAGTGCTTGCTCCTTTATATGAGGAAAAGCTGTGCCGGAGCTTGCAGTTGCGGGGCATTCAGGTCATTGCAGGCAGTTTGGCGGCCATCCTCTTGACATCCGCTATTTTTGGGCTTGCCCACAAGGGAAATGAAATGGCAATGTCAGTTTATGCGGTGATATTGGCCTGCATGGCCCTGTATTTCAGAATAGGCGCAATCGAGCGGGCAGTGGCGCATGGCGCATATAACTTTGCTCTTGACCTGCATGTTTCCTTTCTTCTCCTGCCTGCGTGAGACATTAATGCATGTTCAAAGAATTGCCGGGTGTTCTGGCAGTCCCGAGGCGCCGGGTTTGTGCCATTTCAATCGAAAGGAGCACAAAATGCGAGAATTGACTCAAAATGAATTGTCTGAAGTTTCAGGTGGCGGCCACTTGTATCCCTGGTGTGAAGATATATGCAGCATTGTTGATGATCTGCCCAATCTTTATCGCTTGGTTATTAACTCCATGACCGAGATGATATGCATTGGGACCGGCGATTGCTGATGCCATAGACGCCTATGAAAGCCGGGCCGCGAGGCCCAGCTTGAGATCATGAGCAACGCGCGAATAATCTGTTTCTATATTCTGCATTTGATGGTTGCCGTGCTGATTGGCGTGGGCTTGCAAGATGCTGCGGGCCGTCATGTCGCCCAGGCAATTGGCAATCTGGCTGGACTTTTGTTTTTCCTGGCGGTTTACAGGCATGTCAGCGGCGGGAAACTGTTCGCCTGGCGCCCTGAAAAAAGAGTTTTTACCGGAAAGGACATGGCAATGCTTGCAGCGGGAAGCATTATGGCGGGCATCGCCATCAAGAGTGGCATGGGGCTGATTGATGATGCCTTTTATTTTGTTGCGGGCGGAATGGATATGGGCGCATTCCAGGAGATGATCAACGAAGACGCCGTCAGGCTACAAAAGATATGGGGTTGGCCGCTGGTTCTGATGCTGGCAACGGGTGCAGTGCGGGAGGAGTTGATTTACAGAAAATACTTGCAGGGGCATTTCGCAAAATATGGCCTGCTTGCAGGAGCAGGGGTCTCCGCCGTCATTTTTGCCGCCATTCATTTCAGGCCGGATTATATTTTTGCGGCCTTGCTGTTCTCGCTGCTCTATGTGGTGACGGGGCATTTGTGGGCGGCCATGCTGGCGCATTTTTCGGCAAATATGTTTTTTGGCGTTTGGGTGTGGCTGGCTGGCGCGCCGCAGGCGAAAGCTGTTTGGGCGCTGGGCGTGCTGTCGTTCGCCCTGTGCGTGATGTTTGCGATTGATTCAGTCAGGCGTGTTCGCGCTCAGGGCGGTTTCGGGGCGGGTGCATGAAGCCGCTAATCCAGTCTGAGGCCGCCGAATGCGGCCTGGCCTGTCTGGCGATGGTGGCGGGGCATTACGGCCTGCATATGGATTTGCCGCAGATGCGGCGGCGCTTTCCGCTTTCGCTCAAAGGGCTGCGGCTGAACCAGTTGATTGAGCATGCGCAGCAGCTGGGGCTGAACGCGCGGGCGCTGCGGCTGGAGATGCAAGACCTGGGGCAGCTGAAGCTGCCGTGCATCCTGCACTGGGATCTGAATCACTTCGTGGTGCTGGCGCGCGTGGGGCGCAAGAAGGCGGTGCTGCTGGATCCGGCCTCGGGGCGGCGGGAGATGGATTTGCAGGAGGTTTCGCGCCACTTCACGGGCGTGGCGCTGGAGCTTGCGCCTGCGCCGCAGTTCAGGCCGCAGCGGGCGGCGCCTGCGGTTTCGCTGCGGCAGCTGACGGGGCCGGTGCGCGGGCTGTGGGGAGCGCTGGCGCAAGTGCTGCTGCTTTCGGCGGCCTTGCGGGTGTTTGTGGTGCTGGCGCCCTTTGAGAACCTGTTCGCTGTCTAGACGCGAGGGGCAAAAGGGCGGATCGGGATGGGCTGCAAGGCGCAAACCGCAGACGGGCCTTGTGGCCCGGCGAGGATTTGCAACGCCGCAGACCGCCCGAGTCCGCCCTTTTGCAACCGTGACTGGACGGTGAACAGGTTCTTGTATGCAATGGGTGGTAGATCATGTTCTGGTGTCTGCCGACCGTGATTTGCTGGCGGTGCTGGGGCTGGGCTTCGGGTTGGCGCTGCTGGTGCAGCTGGGCATTGGCTTTTTGCGGGGGTGGACGGTGGTTCACCTTTCATCCAGCCTGGGGCTGCAATGGGCGGGACGGGTATTCGCCCATTTGCTGCGGCTGCCGATGGCGTTTTTTGAAAAGCGCCATGTGGGCGATGTGACTTCGCGCATGGGTGCGGTGCAGGCCATTCAGAAAACCCTGAGCACGAGCTTTGTCGAAGCGCTGATTGACGGCCTGATGGCCGCCGTGACGCTGGCGCTGATGCTGGTGTACAGCTGGAAGCTGGCGCTGGTGACGCTGCTGGCGGTGGCGCTGTACGCGGGGTTGCGGCTGGCGGCTTTCGCGCCCTTGCGCGATGGCACGGAGCAGCAGTTGCTGGCCGCCGCGCGCCAGCAGACGCATTTGCTGGAAACGCATGCGCGGCATGCAGAGCGTGAAGGTGGCCAACCAGGAGCCGCTGCGCCGCGCCGACTATGAAAACCTGATGGTGGCCACGGTGAATCAGGATGTGCGGCTGGCGCGCATGAATTTGGGCTTTGGCAGCGCGAGCCAATTGGTTTTTGGCGTGGAGCGCATCGCCGTCATCTGGCAGGGCGCACTGCTGGCGCTGGACAGCGTGTCCAGAACCTGTCCGGAGCCTGCCCGTGGGTGCAAAAGGGCGGATTCGGGCGGTCTGCGGCGTTGCAAATCCTCGCCGGGCATTTAGCCCGTCTGCGGTTTGCGCCTTGCAGCCCATCCCGCCCCGCTCTTTTGCCCCGCACGGCCAGACTCCAGACAGGTTCTTCGTGGGCATGCTGATTGCCTACCTTTCGTACAAAGACCAGTTCGCCACGCGCGCCGGGGCGTTGATTGACAAGGGCATCGAGTTCAGGATGCTGCGGCTGCATGCACAGCGGCTGGCGGACATCATGCTGGCCGAGCCAGAGGACGGGCCGCTGCATGAGGAGGTTCCAGCAGGGGCTTGGGCGGATGCGCCAGCGCCCGCGAGTCTGCCGCCGCTGACGGCGCTGGCAGGAGCGGGCATAGAGGTGGAGAACCTGTCGTTCCGCCATGCGCAAGGGGAGCCGTGGCTGCTGAAGGATTGCAGCTTTCGCATTGGGCCGGGCGAATCGGTGGCCATCGTTGGCCCTTCAGGCTGCGGCAAGAGCACGCTGCTCAAGCCGATGCTGGGTTTGCTGGCGCCTGCGGCGGGCAGCATTCGCATCGGCGGGCACTTGATGCAGCCCGCGAGCGCGGCGCGCGTGCGCGGCCTGACGGGCTGCGTGATGCAGGACGACCGCCTGTTTGCCGGCAGCATTGGCGAAAACATCAGTTTTTTCGACCCCGGCTTTCAGCCCGATCGCATTGAGCAAGCCGCCCGGCTGGCCGCCATTCATGACGATGAACTACCACAGTCTGCGAACCTGTTCACGGCCTGTCCGTGGGGGCGAAAAGCGCGGACTCGGGCGGTCTGCGGCGTTGCAAATCCTCGCCGGGCCACAAGGCCCGTCTGCGGTTTGCGCCTTGCAGCCCATCCCGATCCGCCCTTTTGCCCCTCACGGCCAAACCATGAACAGGTTCTGGCGGGCGACATGGGCAGCGCTCTCTCCGGCGGGCAGCGCCAGCGTCTGATGCTGGCGCGGGCGCTTTACCGCCAGCCGCAGTTTTTGTTTCTGGATGAGGCGACCAGCCATCTGGATGTGGCCTGCGAGCGCCAGGTGAGCGAGGCCGTGAGCCGCCTGCCCGTCACGCGCGTGATCGTGGCCCACCGCCCCGAAACCATTGCCAGCGCCAGCCGCGTGCTGGTGATGCAGGGCGGGCGCTTGCAGGAGGCAACGCGGCAAGAAGCGCCGTGAGAGCCTGTTCAGAGCGTGGCGTTTGCGCCGCCGCCAGCGGATTTTCAGAGCCAAATCGGCCTGAAGTCCCCGTGAAAAGGGCGCGGACAGCTATTTTTCTGATAGCAAAAAAACCTCGCTCCTACAATCGCGCCCCATCATGCAAGACCGTTACGACCCCTCTCAGATTGAAAAGGCCGCCCAGGCGCACTGGCAGGCCAGCCAGGCCTGGCGTGTGCGCGAAGACAGCCGCCGCCCCAAGTACTACGCCTGCTCCATGCTGCCTTACCCCAGCGGCAAGCTGCACATGGGGCATGTGCGCAACTACACCATCAACGACATGATCACGCGCAGCCTGCGCATGAAGGGCTTTAACGTGCTCATGCCCATGGGCTGGGACGCCTTTGGCCTGCCTGCCGAAAACGCCGCCATCAAGCACGGCGTGCCGCCCGCGAAGTGGACTTACGACAACATCGCCTACATGAAGGGCCAGATGCAGGCGATGGGCCTGGCCATTGACTGGAGCCGCGAGTTCGCCACGTGCGACGCCAGCTACTACAAGTGGAACCAGTGGCTGTTTCTGAAGATGCTGGAAAAAGGCATCGCCTACCGCAAGACGCAGGTGGTGAACTGGGATCCGGTGGATCAGACCGTGCTGGCCAATGAGCAAGTGATTGACGGGCGCGGCTGGCGCACCGGCGCGCTGGTGGAAAAGCGCGAAATTCCGGGCTACTACCTGAAGATCACCGATTACGCGCAAGAGCTGCTGGACCATGTGCAGGTGGACAACCCCAAGGCCACGCTCACCGGCTGGCCCGAGCGCGTGCGGCTGATGCAGGAAAACTGGATTGGCAAGAGCGAGGGCCTGCGCTTTGGCTTTCCCTTCGACTGGAACGACGCCGCCGCCTGGCGCGACGGCCAGCCGCCGGCGCTGCCAGCGGGCGAGCAGCCGCCGCGCGGGCCGCTGTATGTGTTCACCACCCGCGCCGACACCCTCATGGGCGTGACCTTTGTGGCGGTTGCGGCCGAGCACCCGCTGGCGGCGCTCATCGCGCGCTTTCGCCCCGAAGTGGCCGCCTTCATCGAAAAGTGCCAGCAGGGCGGCACCACCGAGGCCGAGCTGGCGCTCAAGGAAAAAGAGGGCGTGCGCACGGGCTTTCACGTCAGCCACCCGCTCACGGGCGAGTGGGTGGAAGTGTGGGTGGGCAACTACGTGCTCATGAGCTATGGCGACGGCGCAGTGATGGGCGTGCCCGCGCATGACGAGCGCGACTTTGCCTTTGCGCAAAAGTACGGCATCGACATCAAAAAAGTCATCCTCTCCGCCGTGGAGATGAACTACATGCGGGCGCTGGAAGACGAGGCCCAGCCGCTGGACGAACTCACCCGCGAAACCTATGAGGCCGCCTTGCTGCGCCACGCCGAAGCCCAGGAGTGGCTGCCGGACTACGCCGACAAGCAAGGCGTGTGCATCAACAGCGGCCCGCTGGACGGCCTGCCCTACCAGCAGGCCGTGGACAAGGCGGCCGCGCTGCTGGCCGAAAAGGGCCTGGGCGAAAAACGCACCACCTGGCGCCTGCGCGACTGGGGCATCAGCCGCCAGCGCTACTGGGGCACGCCCATTCCCATCATCCACTGCGAAAGCTGCGGCCCGCAGCCCGTGCCCGAAAAAGACCTGCCCGTGCTGCTGCCGCAAGACCTGGTGCCCGACGGCAGCGGCAACCCGCTGGCCAAAAGCGCCGCCTTCCAGGCGGGCGTGCGCTGCCCCCAATGCGGCGGCCCGGGCCGGCGCGAGACGGACACGATGGACACCTTTGTGGACTCATCGTGGTACTTCATGCGCTACTGCGACGCGCACGATGACGAAAAAATGGTGGGCAGCGGCGCGGCGCACTGGATGCCGATGGACCAGTACATCGGCGGCATCGAGCACGCCATCTTGCACCTGCTCTACGCGCGCTTTTGGACCAAAGCCATGCGCGATCTGGGGCTGATCCGCATCGACGAGCCTTTCACCCGCCTGCTCACGCAAGGCATGGTGCTCAACCACATCTACAGCCGCCGCACCGCCAAGGGCGGCAAGGAATACTTCTGGCCCGCTGACGTGGAGCCGGTGCTGGACGCCAGCGGCAAGCAAGTGGCCGCCAAACTGGTCAAGCCCGTGGCCAGCGCCGACGGCGAGCTGCCCGCCGGCACGCCCATCGACTACGAAGGCGTGGGCACCATGTCCAAATCCAAAAACAACGGTGTCGATCCGCAAACGCTCATCGAGCAATACGGGGCCGATACCGCGCGCCTTTACACCATGTTCACCGCGCCGCCCGAGGCCACGCTGGAGTGGAACGACACCGCCGTGGAAGGCAGCCACCGCTTTTTGCGCCGCCTGTGGGCCTGCGGCCTGCGCTTGTCGGCCCTGCCGCAACTGGCGCAAGCGGGCAAGCCAAGCGCCCCCGCCGCTTTGGGCAAGGCCGCCCGGGCGCTGCGGCACGAAATCCACACCGTGCTCGGCCAGGTGGACTACGACTACCAGCGCCTGCAATTCAACACCGTGGTCTCCGGCGCGATGAAGATGCTCAACGCCATCGAAGCCTTCAAAGGCGACGGCGATGGCGCGGCCAGCGAAGGCGACACCTTCGCCCTGGGCGAAGCCTTCGGCATCCTGCTGCGCGTGCTCTACCCGGCCACCCCGCACATCACCCACACCCTGTGGCGCGAGCTGGGCTACGAGGCGCTCATGGGCGATCTGATCGACGCGCCCTGGCCCAGCCCCGACGCCCAGGCGCTGGAGCGCGACGAAATCGAGCTGATGCTGCAAGTGGGCGGCAAGCTGCGCGGCCGCTTCACCGTGCCCGCCAACGCCAGCAAGGCCGAGATTGAACAGGCCGCGCTGGCCAGCGAAGCCTTCATCAAATTCGCTGGCGCGAACGCCACGCCCAAAAAGTTCATCGTCGTGCCGGGGCGGCTGGTCAATGTGGTGCTGTGAGCGGCACGGCCGTGCGGCTGTGAAGGGGGCGCTCGCGCCCCTCTTCTTGCGCTTGATTTGCTTCTTTATTCATAGCAAGATGTCCTAGTGGAATCTGCGCGAAGCGGCATTTTAGACCCATCAAATTTGCTCCTCTTTTATGCCGCCTGTGCCCCTTCTTTCTGAACCATGACGAAAGCGCCCGCCATGCCTTGCCGCCGCCTTTTGCTCGCCACCGCCCTTGCTGCCAGCGCCGCGCCCTTGCTGACGGCCTGCGGCTTTCACCTGCGCCGCCCGCCTGAATTTGCCTTCCGCTCCATTTACGTGGACATGCCCGCCAGCTCCACCCTGGGCGCGGAACTCAAGCGCCAGCTTGCCAGCGCGGGCCTGCAAGTCATCACCGACGCCGCTGAAAAAAACCGGGCGCAAGTCATCCTGCAAGCCCTGCAAGACAGCCGCGAGCGCAGCGTGGTCGGCCTGAACGCGGCGGGGCAAGTGCGTGAATACCAACTGCGCGTGCGCTTTGGCTTTCGCCTCGTCACCCCGGCAGGCCACGTGGCGCTGCCTGACGCCGAAATCCTGCGCGAAATCGACCAGAGCTACAGCGAAAGCGCCGCCTTGTCCAAGGAAGCCGAAGCCGAAATGCTCTACCAAAGCATGCAAAGCGACGTAGTGCAGCAGGCGCTGGAGCGCATTGCCGCCATTCAACTGCCCGCCAGCGGCCAGCAAGCCGGGCAATAAACAGGCGCCTTCATGGGCGGCCCCAAAGCAGTCAGGCGGCCAAGCGCCCAACTGCCCAACTGCGCGCCGCCAAGAAGCGCGTGAACAAGCGGCTGGATGGACGCGCGAATATTGAATACGCCAGCCCCGGAAACGACGCTGCCCGCCCCTGCAAGGCGCAGGCGCGGGCAGAAAAAAGGGCTGTTGAAGCGGCGGGAAAAGCGGGTTTTCAGCGCGCGCTGCGAGCGGGCGGCGTGGCGCTGCCGGGCGCACGGTTGAGGTGGCGGAAGCTGATGCGGCCCTTGCTCAGGTCATACGGCGAAAGCTCCAGCGTGACGCGGTCGCCCGCCAGAATGCGGATGTGGTTCTTCTTCATCTTGCCTGCCGAGTAGGCAACGAGCTGGTGGCCGTTGTCGAGGGTGACGCGATAGCGCGAGTCAGGCAGCACTTCATTGACGACGCCTTGCATCTCGATCAGTTCTTCTTTTGCCATGAGGGTGAATTTCTCCTTCGGCGGCGCCCGGCGGCCAGGCGGGCCGGGGCCGAATATGTGTGGTAAAGCAACCGGCCATTTTAGTGGAAGCCCCTGCTGCCGGAAGGCGGCAGCGCGCGGCGCGGGCCAGCTTGCACCCTGACACAAGCCCAACAGGCCAGAGGTGGTGTGTAACGGCGATGGCGGACACACTGCAACTCCCCTTCAACTCGATGAAAGGTTCTTCCATGACCAAACGTTCCATCTACGCTTCTTCTGCCGTTGTGCTGCTGACCACGGCAATGAGCTGGGGCATGGCCCATGCCGCCGGCACGGGCATCAAGCCCGTGGATCAGCAGGCCAATGCGCCTACGCCTTCAGCCGTTGCAGGACCACAGGCGCATGAGGCCGCCAAAACCACGGCGCAGCCTTCAGCCGCCCAATCTGCCACCCACTCCGCCACTCAGCCCGCCGCCACGGCAGCCGAACAGGCGCAAATGCCTGCAGTGACAGGACAGGACGGCCGGCAGGCAACCAAGGACGCCGCTTCAAACGCCGCCAAGGGCGCGGCTTCAGGCGCCTTCGGGCCGAAATAAACGCCCGTTTCTGCTCCTTTGCTCAGGCCGGGGCGCGCCATCAGGTGCGCCCCGGCCTTTTTGATGTGCAAACGGTGCAGGGGCTAAATGAGGTGAACTCCGAGCCGCCTTACCCAACAGCAGCCTTAAAAAGAGGAGCAAATTCAATGGTTTCAAAAAACCATCCTGCGCTCTTTCCACTAGGACATAATGCTATGAATAAAGGAGCAATATTCATGTGTTGCATCAGTCCCGGCTTGGCCGAAGGCGTTTTGCTCTGCTTCACCCCTTCACGCACACCACCTGCTTGAGCGTGTGCAGCACGTCCACCAAATCGGCCTGGGCGGCCATCACGGCGTCTATGTCCTTGTAGGCCATTGGAATTTCGTCAATCACGCCTGCGTCCTTGCGGCATTCCACGCCTTCGGTCGCCCTGATTTGGTCGGCCTCCGTGAACATTTTTTTCGCCTGGGTGCGGCTCATGGTGCGGCCTGCGCCGTGGCTGCAACTGTTGAAGCTGTCGGGGTGCCCCTTGCCGCGCACGATGTAGCTTTTGGCGCCCATGCTGCCGGGAATGATGCCCAGCCGCCCCTTTTCGGCGCTGACCGCGCCCTTGCGCGTGACAAAAACCTCCTGGCCAAAATGCGTTTCGCGCTGCACGTAGTTATGGTGGCAATTCACCGCCTCCACATGCGTTTCAAATGGCTTGGTAATAACCTTGCGCATGGCATTGATCACGCGCGTCATCATCACTTCGCGGTTGGCGGCGGCGAATTTCTGCGCCCAGCCCACGGCTTTCACATATTCACCGAAATACCGCGCGCCTTCTTCAAAATAGGCCAGGTTTTCATCCGGCAGATTTTGCTGGTGCAATCGCGCGTCCTGTTTGGCCAATTCAATGAAATGCGTGCCGATGGCATTGCCCACGCCGCGCGATCCGGAATGCAGCATGATCCACACGGCCTGATTTTCATCCAGGCAAATTTCAATGAAATGGTTGCCCGTGCCCAGCGTGCCCAGGTGTTTGTAATTATTCGTCTTTTCCAGGCGCGGGTGTAATTCGCACAATTGCCTGAATTCATCGGCCAAACGGGTCCAGGCTGCGTCTGTTTCAGCGGGCGGCGTTTCCCAGCCGCCTTTGTCGCGGCCATATTTCTTGGGCGTCATGCCGTGCGGCACCGCTTTTTCAATGGCGCTGCGCAGCGGCCCCAGATCGTCGGGCAAATCGCTGGCCGTCAGCGTGGTTTTGCAGGCCATCATGCCGCAGCCAATATCCACGCCCACCGCCGCCGGAATAATGGCTTTGATGGTTGGAATCACCGTGCCAATCGTGGCGCCTATGCCCAAATGCACATCCGGCATCACCGCCACGTGTTTGAATACCACGGGCAGGCTGGCGATATTTTTTAATTGCTGGCGCGCGTCTTCTTCTACCGGCACGCCCCGGGTCCACATTTTGATGGGCGCAGCGCCGCCGATTTGCATTTGCAGGTAATGCCCGTTTTCGTTATTCACCTCAATGATTTCGGGCGGCATTTCTTCTGCGGCTTTTTCATTTCTGGCCCGCGCGGCCTCCAGGCGGCGCTCCAGCCGCTTTTGCGCCGCTTCTTCGGGCGCGGCGGTGTTTTGCATGGTTTCAGTCGTTGTCATTTTTGATTCCTTTAATCAACTGGCCGGATCCGCCAGTCAGTCGCGTGCATCGGAAGCCGGAATTTCCAGCGCCTTTTGTTGCGCGCGCCACTGCCGCCGCAATTGGGCGCGGCGCTGTTTTTCCTGTTTGAAGGCTTGAGCGTCAAAGGTGCGGGCGGCTTTGCGGGCCAGGCCGTCTTGCGTGCGCTGGCGCTGTTCGGCCAGCTTTTGGCGGCGGGCGATGCGGCAGGGCAGGCAGCGCGTGGCGGTGCTGTAGATGCTGCCCTGGCAGTCTTCGTACCACCACTTTTGCTGGCGGGCTGTCCATATTTCTTCCTTGCCGCAGTCCATGCAGCGGAAGGGAACGGGTTCATAAAACTGCTTGCAAGCCGCGCCGTAGCTGTTGCTGGGGACCAGGCGGCTGACGTCCGCTGGCAGCCTTTGCGCGCAGGGCTGCTTGCGCGCGGCTTTTTGCTCGGTGCGCAGTGGCTTGCGGCTTGAGGGGGTTTTCATGATGGTCAGGAGATGGGATGACGGAGCGGCGCGGGGCCGCCCCTGGGAGATCAATTCAATTCGCGCCTTCACCGGCCGCAAAACCCATGAAGACGCGCGGCGGCAGCCCTCCATGCGATGGCTGCCGTTTCAGTCCTGCCGGAGCTTGACCAGCCCGCTGAGCACCTGGTCCAGCCCGCCGACGACGGAAATTTTGTCGATGCGTTCGGCCACGCGCTCCAGCGTTTCCAGCTCTTTCATGCGCAGGGCGACGGGGTTGCCTTCCATGACCTTGGCAGTGTTGAGCAGCGAGCGGGTGGCGGCGGTTTCCTCGCGGCGGCGGATGACGTTGGCCTGGGCGGCCTTTTCGGCTTCCACCACCTGGGCGAGGATGGTTCGCATGTCGCCCGGCAGGATGATGTCTTTCACGCCCACGCTCTCCAGCGCGATGCCGCTGCCGGCCAGGCGCGGCTGCACCTGGGCGAGCACGGTGGCGTCAATGGCGGCCTTGTCTTCCAGCAGGGCGTCCAGCGTGCGCTGGCCGACGGCGGCGCGCAAGGCAAATTGCAGTTCGCGGTACACGTGATCGGCAGGCTTGGGATGCTGGCCGAAGGCGGTTTGCGCGTCGGTGTAGCGCCAGACGGCGGTGAGGTTCAGGCGCAGCGTGACTTTGTCGCGGGTGAGGATGTCTTGCCCGGCGACTTCGGCGGTTTGTGCGCGCAAGTCCACCACGTCCACGCGCACGGCGTGCCCGTGCTGCCACCAGCCATGCACGCCGGGCGGCAGGGTTTCGCGGATTTGCCCGTCCACCCACAGCAAGCCGGTGTGAAACTGCGGCACTTCGGCCATGAGCGGCGCGTAGCGGTTCATGCCCGCAGCGCGGGCGGCGCGTATGCGGGCCAGCAAGTCGGCGGGCACGCGCAAATCGGGCGGCACGGGCAGCACTTGCGCTTGCACTTCGTGCAGGCCCTTCCAGTACAGACGCCGCGTGGCGGGCGGGATGATGGCGGTCAGCACGCCGTCTTCGATGAGCAGGGCCACTTCGTCCTCGCCCGTTTGCACGCGCACAAAGTGCTCGGCCACCACTTGCGGCTCGCGCGCCATCAGGTAGTCGCTCAAAGAGTGCGTGAAGGCGCTTTCTTCCAGATTGAAGGCTTGGGCGCGCAGCTCGTCGCCCCAGGCCGCGATGCGGTGCTTGCCTGGCATGAGCATGCGGTCAAAGTCGCCATTGCGCAGGAGCATGGCGCGTTCGTTTTTCTTGACCCGTATGGTTTTGAAGCCCCAGGTTTTCATGTTTTTTTCTCCTATGGCGATTCGCGCAAGTCATTCACGCCGAACCGGTTTGTTTCAAAGAGTTTCAAAAA